>ERZ781274.41-NODE-41-length-126752-cov-15.251079_pt1 | contig 126752 bp, 113 predicted proteins | sample MGYA00375852_ERZ781274 | MGnify/ENA primary metagenome ERZ781274 (study PRJEB29790, sample SAMN03653692) | human gut metagenome | host: Homo sapiens | place: USA: Dallas, Texas | collected 2013-07-09 | study: EMG produced TPA metagenomics assembly of the Gut...
CGAAACGTAGACAAATTCTGCTTTGGCATCTCTGTAATTGTCGTGATAGAAATTGCCATTTTGCAGGACCTCACCGCATTCAATGACGATTCTGGTTCCCTTTGGAAAATCTGCCTCAAATTCCATGAATCCGGCATGATTCTGGCCGAAATCCACCACAGTTTCTCCTGCAGGTGTATGGATGATTTCCTTTGGATGAAGCTCTTCTTTCGCCACAACCGGAAGACTGTAACGTTCTGTCAGTCTGCCTGGTGCGGTCTTTATTTCCACCTTTTTCCAAGGGTTCTCACGTTTTTCCCAGAGACTGTGGTTATAGATCTCACCCATGTAGATTCCACTGTCTTCAATGTCACTTCCACGATACTTCCAGCTTTCATCTGTACCGATCACTTCCTGGCTTCCGTCCTCATAATCCACATGAAGCTCTGCAATCGCTTTCATCTCATCCCCGAAAAGGCAGGACTGGTTTTTCAGTCCGAAAGTTCCCATGTACCATCCTTTTCCAAGTAAAATCTCAATTATATTTTCCTCTTCCAGTTCCTGGTTTTCACACTTCTTTTCCCCTGCGGCAAAATTCTTCAAAAGCCTGGTGACATCGTAAGTCTGATACTGGTAGCATGCTTCATAATCATTTAAAAACGGAGCCAGATATTCATTTCCAGCCTTTTTTCCATTCACATAGGCTTCATACAGACCAAGCCCGCAAATATACAGACGGGCTTTTTTTATTCTTTTTCCAATGGAAAACTGCTTTGTCAGAACCGGATGAAAGGTGTCTTCCCTGGAAGCACCAATCCACCTGGCAGTCCAGGGCTGATTCATTTTTCCAGTTTCAAAAAATGCAGGTTTACTGGAAGCAGTTTCCCCATTATCAGCTGTCACAGTCACACGCCAGTAATATCTGGTGCATGGCTCTGGGAAAAAGTCCAGCTTTGTTTCGTTTGAGCAGAGCTCACTGCCCTCTTTCTCATACAGGATTCTGGAAAAATCTTCCGTTGCACTGATCTGGATGCGTACCCTTTGCTGACGCTTTGTACTGGTGTCGGTTACCTTCCAGGAGCATAAGATACGGTCAAAAGAAAATCCTACTGGATCTGTAATACCATTTATTTTTAAGCCTGAAACTTTCATATTCTGATGTCCTCTTTCTTCCTGTATTTTCCTGTGAAATTTTAAAAAACATTGTCAATTACATTGTCAAAAATTTATTTAATAATCTAGCACATATCAAAGAAATTAATTTTAAATAAAAATTAAAAAAGAAGAACTAACTTTAATCCAAAGCTAGTTCTTTTATTTTAGATGTATCAATTAATTTTTTATGATTGAACAGGTACTTCAAATGTAGCTTTAAATATCTGACCGTTGTCTTTTTTTATCTATCCACATATTACCGCCTACTCATATTTTGGATAAGCTGGGTTAGGGTTAACTTTTAGATATTGTTTTGTTTTTTCGTGAATATACAACCCACTTTCTGAATTGTATTCAAAATTAATGTAATCCCATTGTAAAATTGATTTTTCCGGAATAACATACGAAAGTTTGTCGCCATTAGCAACCATGATATAAGCTCCGTTGCTAAGATAAACTTTAAGAGTTTTAAATTTCCCTCTATTCTTTTGATTAAACACAAAATCATGAAATTGTCTTTGTGTTAAAAACTCGAAGTCGCTGATTGTCATATTCATTTTATGTACCTCGTCAGATTCTACCTCTATTTTTCCTGGGTCTAATATATTAGAAACACGTTCAATCCCTTTTTGTTCAGGTGTTTTCTCCTGTGGTGCTTCTGTTTTTGTTGAGCCACAACCAGTTAATACAACTACTCCAGCTAAAAAGATAGTTAATAATATTTTACTTTTTTTCATTTTGTAAACTCCTTAAATATATGTACATACGCTTTCATTCTATCATGTTTTATATGTTTAATCAAACCGAGTATGAAATACTTTATAATAATTAAAAAGTTATTCAATTAATTCATCTAGTATCTTAAAATATATATAAAAGAACTAACTTTGAATTAAAGCTAGTTCTCTTTTTTTAGATGTATCAGTTACTTTTTTTATGATTGAACAGGTACTTCAAACGTTGCTTTGTGTTGTTTCCCACTACTGTCAGTTTGTTCAAACAGCACCTTAATAGTATCGCTTTTTTTAGTTAGTCCAAATGCTATAGTACCGTTTTGAATTGCTCCGACCGGTGCAAGTCCTGAAATTGATTGACTTTCCAACGGATATAAAGTAACAACTTTTTTAGCTCCATCAATAACTCTTAATGGCATTACGCCTAGTTCCTCTGTTCCTGTTTTACCTTTGAATCCAGTATTTTCATAACTGTAAGATACTAACACTACTTGCTCTACTGGTGTACTATCGTTAGCAGCTCTTTCATCAGTCGTTTTAACGCCTGTTACCTTAATTTTCCATTGTCCCGGCACTTCCCACTCTTCATTTAATTTATAAACTTTCTCATTGTTTTCAGTTTTAGTTTGATTAGCTTGTGTGTTTGTATTTTGAGTTTGTTGAGTAGAGTTACTATTATTTTTAGTCTCTTCTTTCTTTTCACTTGAACAACCACTTAACACAACCGCTCCAGCTAATAATGTAGTTAATAATATTTTACTTTTTTTCATTTTATAAACTCCTTAAATATATTTGCATACGATTTCATTTTATCACGTTTTATATGTTTAATCAAACAGGGTATAAAATACTATAAATAAAAAACCTTACTTTAATTGTAAGGCTCAATTAATTTTTTAGTGTATCTAATAAATACTTTATAATAATTAATAAATTATTCAATCAATTCATCTAGTACATACCAAAGAAATTAAAATAAATATAAAAAAGAACTAACTTTGAATTAAAGCTAGTTCTTCTTTTATATTATAGTATATTTATTGATTAAGATTAAAGAATATAATTTACCTGTAAATATTTTTATGAATTTCAACGAGATGAATTCCTCCGATATAGCCCTATTCTTCATCTTTATTGTTAAGTATATTAGGTGTTCTTGAGTAATAAGGTTTAAACTCCTTGTACCTTTTACCTACAAAATCTTCATCTTTTATATCTTTTTTTAATAGCTCTAAAATATATTTAAGTGTTTCAATTATTCCATTTTGCTTAATCCTTATAAACTCGTAATCTTTAGGGTAGTTAAAATGAATATTTTGGAAATTATCTTCAATAACATCTACCGTAACATCAACTTCAATATCTTCTGTAACATCAACTTCATTATCTTCCGTAACATCATCTTTAGGTAATTGTTTTTTTGGTTTAGTAATCTTTAAACGCACTTTAACACAATCTTCTTTATCTTCTTTTTTATCGCATATTTCAAGCTTATAAACTCTAACTTTTTTCCAATTGTTATCAGTAAATTGGTGAAATTTATTCTTCTGTTTTTTTAAAACTAATTCGTAATTTGTATTCAATGCTTATTCCCCTCATTTCTTTTGTTTGTTAATTTATAATTAGTTATTTTTTAAATTAAACGAATGTTTATCATACCTACAGTATAACAGAAAATATTTTATTTACAATTTATTCAACTATTTTTTGAAGAAAATTAAATGTCTGTTACTCTTAATAAAATATATAAAAAATTTATATAGATATAATACTAAGAACAAGCCTTACTTTAATTGTAAGGCTTATTTAATAGGTAAGCTACCCATTCTACTTACTGAATAGGTTTAAATAGTTCTGATAGTCTTCTTTAATACTTGTTAATACGCCGTTAGCATACATCTCTAATTGTGGTAAATAACCGTTATATGTTGGTTTATTAAATGCTATTAGGTAATTTTCTAGTTTTTGAATTAGCAAATTAAGTGCTTCTTTCTTGTCTTGAGGTTTATTTAATATGATTAAGTTATTAAAGTCTCTAGTACCTAATTCAATTATATAGTTAACTGCTAGTGGGTAGTCTTTATATTTATCTATGTATCGTTGATAAAGCTCTCTAGTAGGTTTTAGTTCAGACAATAGTTTTAATTCACTATAAACATCGATTGTAATACTTTTTTCGCTGTCTGATATTTTCTTTAGCTCTGTTTCTAATACTTCCCTTGAGATATTTAATAAACTATTGTTAGTATTATTTAATGTCTCCATAGATTTTTGTTTTAGTTCGTTTAGTCTCTCATCAGCGTATTTTTGAGTTAAGTAATTGTCATTAACCTTATTTTGTAGCGCTTCTTTTTGTTTTATGTTTTCCTTTTGAATTTTGTATGCTTTCTCAACTGCATTGTACACCGCTGTGTTAAATTGATTTAATTCCATTTTTTTTCTCCTTTATAATTCAATTATTCTGTTGTTTTCTTGTTCTGTATGGTTGAGTTTATCTTTCCCTTGTTCCTCTAACTTGTCAAGTCTTTCTTGAATATCCTCTATTTCTACGCCTTTGTATGCAAACTCTAGTATAGTTCTAGCGCTCTGTACACGTGCTAATGCTGATAAGTTTTCATTCTCCATGATATTTACTAGTGTATCAACTGCACGGGTTGTGTTGGCTTGCAGTTTAGCTGTAGTGTTCTTTATAAAATCAAGTCTTAACTGTTTAAAGTACATTTGAAAATCTGTATCTTTTAACCATACATAAGCTGTTTTTTCTGATATATTCGCTTTTTGGTATGCTTGTATTGTAGTAGGTTCACTCAATAAAGCGAACATAAAATTTAATTGTTTATTCGTTGGTTCTTTGTTTTTAAGTTTCATTCTCTAACTCCATTCTTGATAGTCTCCGTCTGCTAATTCCTCGTTTATATCTTCCCAATCATCTTGTATTATGGTAATAACGTTGTATTTAGCAACTATTAGGTCTATTAGCTCCTCAGCTGCTTTTTCAGTTCTACAGACAAACTTATTTGCGTTTGCACTTACATAATATATATCTTCTCCTTTAAAGTCTCCATGTGAATAAAAGATGATGTAATTTTCAGTATACTTTGGGTTATTTTCTAGTTTTTTTAATCTCGTTTTAATATCTTTCATCTTATAAATGTAAGTAAAATCATGTAGTTTACTTAACTTCTCCTTTCTTTTAGGGTTATTTCGCTTTTAACTTTTGTTGTTATTTATCTAAAGAGTAGCCTTAAATCATTGATTTAACAGCATTTATGAGTACTTATACGCTTTACGCTTTAATTTTCTTAAAACTATCTTATTTATATATTTACTATGCACTTATCTATATTGCTATATATATAATACTTTTTAATAATTTATAAAGAGTAAAGCGTATAAAGTTTTATAAAGTTAGTTATATCAATACCTTGAATCGTACGCTTTATTTTTTTTAGTAAAGAGTGTAAAGAGTAAACATTGATATATACACGTTTTTAAAGCGTAATTCAAGTTTTTCTTATAAAACCTTTTAAACCACGTCTACTATATGAGCGTTTAATACTTTCAGATTTTTTCCAATTGGGTAGATTAATCATAGCCTTATTAATTTCTTTAGCTAATATATTCCCTCGTAAATCTGTTTTGAAATTCGTTCCATCACTCAATAAGTAATGCAGTTCCCCTGTTGTAATATCCATAATTTTAGTTTGTAGGGGAAATTCATTACTTTCTATTCCATAATGGATAGAGTCATTAACATGGTTGTAGTATCTGAAACGTGTACTACGATTATTTATATAATCTTTCCAGTTATGAGGTACACTCATTTCTAGAATGTTAATTATTTTTTCTTCTAGCGGGCTGTACTCTAATGCGCCAGTAGATATTTTAGACATGTATTGCTTTGTTTCTTCTGATATTAATAAACTTTCTTTGTTTAGATACCATTGATAAACTTCACTCCATAACTGGAGGATATAACTATTATCAATACTCCATATTGTGTTTTTTATTTTATCTTTATCACAGTACATTATCCAATATCTTCGGTTTCCTGTTCTATCTTTAAGTATTTCCTTATTGTTAGTAGTACCTAATACTGTAAATGTACGAGGGTAGTTGTTAGGGTCGGTGCCGTACTTTTTACGTACAGTATCTTGTCTTGCGCTTAACCACGCTTTGTAGGTATCACTGTCTGTTTTAAACATAGTACTAAGCTCCGATAATTCTACATGCCAAGTTCTTAATACCTTGAATGTTACTTCATCACTTATTTTTTCAGTTATATCAGTGTAATAACCTAATGATAAACGTTGTAAGGTTGTACTCTTTCCTATACCTTGACCACCTTGTAGTATTATCATTTCATCAAATTTTGCACCAGGTTTAAATATTCGTGTAATACTTGCTAACAGCCATTTTCTAGTACATTCACGGTTATATATATTATCTTCTACGCCCAATACATCTATAAAGAAGCTTTCGGCTCGTGGCTTCCCATCCCAATTAACTGCTAGTATTTGCTTTTTGATAGGGTGGTATTTGTGTTTATCACTAGCACTAACTATTGCTGTATCTAAGTCTACAATTTTAACCTTGAGACTGAACTTTTTTTCTATATTCATTCTAAGTAGCTCTTTATCTCGTTTTTCTAGCTGCTTAAATCTACCTTGATTATCTTTGATTTCAATAACGTCTGTTAATTCATTGTATACAATAGATGTGATAGATAAGATAATCTTTTCTATGTTCTCTAAGCTTTGAATTACTTTTCCATTCTCATCTCTAGCTAGTTCTAAAGTACTATGTTGTTGAGTTCGTTGAAACTTTTCTAAGAAAGTGTATTTATTCTTGAAATACTCTACATTGCCATTAGCTCGAGTTATCTCGTTATTTAATTCTTTTTGGTTATTTACTTTCCATACATCATTATTTAAAGCTAATAACTCCATACAATCAATAGCTGTATTGTATTCTATTTCTTCACTAACAACGCTTTTAGCTATAACAGTTAAGCAAGATAGGTAATATTCATTTCTTTCTTGCAGTTTATCTTGTTCTTTCTCAAGATAGGTTTTCATGATTGAAATAGCTTCATTATGTGATAGTGGTTGTATAGGTTTATTCTGATAACTGTTGATTATCTTTTGTTGCTCATTACTTACTTTTTGTACTGGATATTCTAAGCCATCTAGATGTTTTATAGAGATGAACTCATTATCACGTATAGCTATAGGTAACCCTTGTAACTGAGACCATGTGGCGCTACTGCTATCATAGTTAAGCTGTAGCAACTCCATAACGTGTTGTATTGTTGGTTTGTATTCTTCTTTGAGTATTTCTCTATTAGGTTCAATTACAAGCCTTAAACGTGGGTTATTTGGCTTATGTGAGATAGTAGAGTATAAAAGGTATTTATAGCTTGATAACTTTTCTTGTATAATAGTCTGTACTTTTTGAGATGTTAAGCCTGTGTTCTCAATATCAACTATTATTAAATCCCTCGATTTTAAGTTATTATCATTTCTTGTATAACTTCCATCTTCATTTGGTTTAATATCTCCACTAATGAAACACTGCATCTCTTTAACCTTATAACTGTTAATATTAGTTTCTGGTTCAATGGTAGGTACAAAAGTGTTAGCAATAGTCTCAAGTGCTGTTTCATTAGTATTTATAGGTATTAATACATTGGTTTTGTAACCTATTTGTCTATATATCAAATTACATCACGTCCTTTATCATGCTTTTAAGTTCGTCCAATTGTGAATAACAAATATTTGATAATTCTTCTGATGTATTAAATGCTACAGCAGTAGTAAGCATGTGCAGTTTTTCACCATCCTGTACTTTATATAAATAATCTATCTTTTCAGATACAGGTATGTTTAAACTATTTAATTCATCTGTTGAAAATACATTAACTGTATCTGTATAAGCTGCTAATAACTCTACTGAAATTCGTAGGGTTTCTAATCTTTTGATTATCTCTTGAATGCTATTAATAATAACTTGTTTTTCCATTTTGATTATCTCCTTTTTATTTAATTGTGAAGTAATGATTTAATCACTCTCATTAATTTCTTTTATATGTGCTAGATATTTTATTTTTTAAATTGTGTTCTCTCTTAAAAATTTGTTTACTTCGCTTTCAAGATAAATGTATTGTCTACCAATTTTAGTAGGGCGTAACCCCCGTTTATTCATATCTGATAGAGTTTCTAATCCAATACCTAAGTTCTCGCATAGTTCCTTTTGGTTATAACGTCTATCTTGTTTTACTTCATCTTGTAAGATATCTTTAACTATCTTACGAACTGCATTTACAATTTCTTTTTCAAATTCTGTACTAAACATAAATTGCTCTCCTTTTATTAAAAAATGTAATCCATTAACGAAGCAGTAATATATATTAATGCTGTTATTAGTGGAAAGAATATCACTGCAAAACATAAACTATTGATGTATAATTCTTTATTATCCATTTTAGAAATTTCCTTTCTTGTGGTATAATGAAGGAAAGTACTTTTTTAAGTACTCCTCTCAAACCTTTTAAGTAATATAGTTGGTAGCTAGGTACTTGAAAGGTTTTTTTAAATAGTTTCTTTTTTAAGTAAATCATCTACTGTTATATTAAAATAATCTGATACTTTCTTTAAAGTTTCATATTTTGGTTTTGTTAGTTTTCCGTTAGCTAACTTATACAGTGTGACACTTGAAATATTTATTTCCTTAGATAATTCACCAATAGAAATATTTTTTTTTGCTATTAAAACTTTTAAATTAGTCTCCATGTTTTACCTCCTTTCCTAAATGTAAAAACTATTTTACGTTTTGTAGTGTGTATATTCATTATAATATTATCATTTTTAAAAGTCAAGTGGATTTTTTGAAAAAAAGTCTTTATTTTTAGGAAAGAGTAGTTTATAATTTATAATAAGAGATTTTATTAGGAGAGAAAAAATGATAAAAAACAACTTTAATGAGCTTATGGCACAAAAAAAATTAAAAATAACTAGAGTATCGAATGATACAGGGATTAGTAGACCAACCCTCACAACTTTGACACGTGATGGGGGTAAAGGTATTCAATATGACACGCTAAATACTTTATGTAATTATTTTAATATCACACCGGGTGAATTTTTTGATTATATCCCCTATGAGTTTACAATTAGAATAATTGATTCTGAAAACGAAGAAAATGATGTTTTTAATAATGACATACTTAGTTTTAATATCAAAAATTATGAGTTATTTATAAATGTGCTTAACACAAAAGGCTCTGTTATACATACATTTTCATTGTATTGTGTACTTGCTCATAAACAAGTTGAATTATTATCGACTAATAAGGAAAATTTAGTTAGTACCGAAAAAACTGATAAAAAAATAAAAGCTACCTTTTTAATTGAAAATAAAACAGATGATGAAGAAACATTTTTAACTTTTTTAAAGAATAATTTTACAGTTCAATGGCGTTTTTATATTCTAGAATACATAGAAAATGAAATCTCATATTATGGGAAAAAGAACTTTTATGAATTTTCGATTGAGAACGACCTTAAAAGTTTAATATAATACTTATGGGAGTGGAATAATAATGTGGATTTTATCTACTATAAAATGAAAAAATACTTTAGGAGCTATTCGATTAGAAGATACTTCTAGATGGATATATTTTGAAGAATAAGTTGTACATTAATAAAATCATTAATACAAGATTATTAAGGATTTAAAATAGTTAGGAGAATTAAATGAAAAATAAAATAGATGTAGAATCAGAAATAAATGTAGAATCAGAAATAAATGTAGAATCAGAAATAAATGAATTATTGGAATTTAAAGAGTATATAATTAATGATAAAAAAATTGATGCTAAAGCTAAGGAAAAAGCTAAGGAAAAATATAATATTAACTTTAAAAAATGGCTTACGAAAAATAACTATATAATAACGGGTGTTGGTCATCATATAGAAAAACTTCTATCAGTTGATACTGAAACGTTATATAATAGTTTACTAATGACACCAGAATACGATTTGTGTAATTTGAGATTAATATTGAATTCATCAAAATTAATGAAAAAACCATATCAGAATATGCTTAAGTACTTACCTAAGTTTTTATATAGCCTTATTCCAACATTGCTTACGTTTTCTTTTGTAGATAAACTTTCAGACAACTTTGACTGGAAGAAAAATGTCTTATTAGCAACTATATACGCTGATAGGTTTTATATTATTTTAGGAATTTCAATATCTTTACCAATTGCTATTTTGGTTAAAGAATTTTTTCTACCTATAGTTAATTTAAAACTAGACTATATTATATCTATTATAGATGATGTAAAAAAAAGTAGTGGAAAAGACGATGGGAATAAAGATTTGATAAATAATAATAATAATGTAGAATCTGAGGATATTGAAGTTACAAAAACAACAGAGAATAAAACGAGAAAAGAAACTCTGACAATTAAGCTAAAAAATAAAAAAGCACCAGTTGAAAACAACTAGTGCTGAAAATGATTAACAAGTTAATTTTATAGCATCTTTATTATACCATATAAACGTTGTAATATCAAGGTTTTAATAGCTTACTTTAAATCAATAACTATTTATATCGTTTTTAAACCTTATATTTGTCTTTTGATATAATTACACCAAAAAAATATTTAGACGTCTTAAAACTCATTATACGAGTTGATAAATCATTGATTTCTTTTATATGTGCTAGATAGAAAGGAAATATTGAAAATGATTAAAGAATATATTAAAAAATCTGATGGAAAAAAATATTATATGGTATATATATATCTTGGGAAAGATGAGGTTACTAGAAAAGATAGGTATACTACTAGACGAGGCTTTAAAACTAGAAAAGAAGCTTTACTTTGTGAAGCGAAAATTAAAACTGAAATAGCTAATAATGGCTTACTGAATACAGATGTTACAAAATTCAAAGAAATATATGAGTTATGGTATGAAGGATATCAACATACTATAAAAGAAAGTACATTACTTGTTAATCAACATATATTTAATTTATTACTTGATAAAATGGGAAATATGCAATTGAAAAAGATAACTTTACCTTATTGTCAGAAAGTAATAAATTTGTATAGTAAAACTTTTTCTCTTGCTGTTCTTAAAAAAATAAAAATCTATGGCAGCATGATTTTAGACTATGCTGTAAAAATGAAGGTTATTTATACTAATCCAATGAAAGATGTCTTATTACCTAAGAAAAATGATGATATAACTTCAGATGATAAGGATAAATACTATTCGAAAGAAGAATTAAGGGAATTCCTTACATTAGTTGAGAATGAGCAGGATATAAAGCTAACTGCAATGTTTAGAGTGTTAGCTTATACTGGTATTCGTAAGGGTGAATTACAGGCTCTAGAATGGAATGATATTGATTTTACCAACAATATAATTACTGTTAACAAGACTTTAGCATTGAATACAGACAAAAAAGTAGTAGTGCAAACTCCTAAGAGTAAAAGCAGTATTAGGAATATTAGTATAGATGAACAAACTGCTAATATTCTGAAACGTTGGAAAATCAAGCAAAAAGAAAAATTTATAATGGTAAGTACAAGGGTAAAGAAGCATCAACCTTGTTTTACTGAAGAAGTATCAAATTCATATTTATATCTTAACTTCATGAATGCTAATTTAAAGCGTATATGTAAGAAGAATGGCTTTAAACAAATTAAAGTTCATGGCTTTAGACATACACATTGCAGCTTACTGTTTGAAAGTGGCTTTACTATTCAAGAAGTTCAAGATAGATTAGGTCATTCTGACTTAAAAACAACAATGAGTATCTATGCTCACGTAACTGAAAAACAAAGAGATAATATGGCTGATAAATTTGCTAAATTTATGGCTTTGTAACAGTTACATTGTCAAAACATTGTCAAACGGCAAAACAAAAAGCCTTAAACGTAGATACTTTAAGGCTTTTCTAACTTTATTATTTAGTTTCTCTGTGTAAAGTCACTTTTTTTAATCTTGGACAGTATTTTTTAAGTTCAATACGGTCTGGATTATTTCTTTTGTTCTTTTTAGTAATGTAGTTTCTATCACCACATTCAGTACAAGCTAATGTTACATTTACGCGCATTAATATAACCTCCTATAAAATTTAATCTTAACAACTTTTTCATACAACAAAATATATTATACCACTAGTCAATAGATATTTCCAGTGAAAAGTTAAAGTTTTTTAACTTTTTTAATAGGAATTTATATTGATTTATTTTGGAACCATTAACAATATTATTATATTAAAATCTAGTACAAAAATAAAGAGAAATAACTTTTTTGAGTTATTCCTCTTAATATATAAATAAAAGATTATTCTCCGAAAACTTTATAGTAGTCTTGTTTAAATTTTTCAATACCAATATCAGTAAGTGGGTGTTTAATCATTTGTTTAATAACGCTGTAAGGAACTGTAGCTATATCACATCCCATTTTAGCACATTCAGCAACGTGGATAGGATTTCTAACACTTGCTGCGATAATCTCTGTATCAAGATCATTGTTAGCAAATATTTCAACGATTTCTTCAATAAGGATTAATCCATTATGAGAAATATCATCTAGTCTACCTAAGAATGGAGATACATAAGTAGCTCCAGCACGAGCTGCAAGTAATGCTTGGTTAGCACTAAAAATTAGTGTAACATTTGTTTTTATCCCTTCTTGTTTAAGAATTTTAACTGCACGTAATCCATCTTCTGTCATAGGGATTTTTACAACCATATTAGGGTGGATTTTAGCAATCTCACGTGCTTCAGTAACCATATCTTCCCAATTAGTAGTAGTAGCTTTAACCTCTCCACTAATAGGACCATCAACTATTTCTGTAATTTCCTTAATTACCTCTTTAAAGTCTCTCCCTTCTTTTGCGATTAGTGAAGGATTTGTAGTAACCCCACAAATAACTCCTAAATCATTAGCAAGGCGAATGTCATCAACATTTGCAGTATCTATAAAAAATTTCATTTTTTAACTCCTTTCATTTCTCTCTATAATAGATAATAGCATATAATGAAAACAATTTCAATTATGTATATATCCTAATAAATATGAGTAAGTAATAATTGTATTTTGAATAAAATTTTTATCAAATATTGTACTAAAAAGGTAAAATTAGAATAAAATCTTTAATCTATTAGAACTTGTAAAAAATAAGGATTTATTACAACAAAAATAAATATTATGGGATGGAAAAATTTTCTTAAATATGATAAAATAAAGTATTAAGAAATCAACGAATAAAATTTCTCATGAAAGAGATTGAAGGAGATTGTATGATAAATAAACTAGGATGGAAAATAGGTGGAGAACAAGGTGAAGGACTTGAAAGTACAGCCGAGATTTTCTCTACAGTTATTAATAAATTAGGATACCATATGTATTCTACTCGTGATTTTGCAAGTAGAATTAAGGGTGGTCACAGTAATAGTAAAATTTGTATATCTGAAGAAAAAATAAATGTTATTGATTATAAAACAGATATACTAATCGCTTTTGATCAGGCGACATTAGATGATTATATTAATGAACTAGATGAAAATAGTATAGTTATTGCTGATGAAAAAATTAAACCAGAAATATCTGAAGAAATAAAAGGACTTGTTGCAGTTTTCCCGATAACAACGTTAGCTAAAGAAATCTCAACACCTATTATTAAGAATATTATTACATTAGGTATATGTTCTGCATTACTAGATATAGATGGAAAGATTTTCTATGAAATGATTGAATCTAAGTTCTCTAGCAAGGGTGAAGAAATAGTAAATATGAATATTCAAGCATTCGATAAAGGTCATGAGATAATGACTGATTTTATGAATGAACATAATATTGGTAATAAATATTACTTAAAAAAATTAGAACCAAAAGAAAAATCGAATATGTGGTTAGTAGGTAACCATGCTGCGGGGTTAGGTGCATTAGTTGCTGGATGTAGATTATATGCAGGATACCCAATAACACCAGCAACTGAAATTATGGAATATTTATTTGATAAATTACCAACGGTAAAAGGTGCTTATATACAAACTGAAGATGAGATTGCTGCATTAGGTGTTGCTATAGGAGCGAACTTTGCTGGAGTTAGAGCGATGACTGCTACTTCAGGGCCTGGTATTTCACTTATGACTGAATTTTTAGGTATGGGTGTTATGGCTGAGCAGCCTGTAGTTATAGTCGATGTTCAACGAGGTGGACCATCATCAGGACTTCCTACAAAAACAGAACAATCTGATATTTTCCATGCAGTATACGGAGGAACAGGAGATGCTACGCGTGTAGTACTAGCACCTATATCTGTAGAAGACTGTTTCTACACTATGATAGATGCATTTAATATGGCAGAAAAATATCAAACACCTGTAATTGTATTAATGGATTTACAATTAGGTATGAATAAGGAAACTGTTTCTAACTTTGACTTTAGTAAAGTACAAATAGATCGAGGTCGTTTATTAAAACAAGAAGAAATAACAGAAAGTGATATTATTTACTTCAAACGTTATACGACTGATGTATTAGTTTCTGAAAGAACTATCCCTGGACAAAAAGGTGGAATTCATAACGCGAACAGTTATGAACACTCAGTAGTTGGATTACCATCAGAGGTTAAACGAAATACAGCTCGTCAAAAAGAAAAACGTGCTAATAAAATCGAAAGTGCCTTAGTTGATAGACCATTTGTATTACATGAATATAATGATGAGAAAGATATATTACTTGTTGGGGTTAATTCAACATATGGAGTATTAAATAAAGCTGCGAAGCAATTAAAAGAGCAAGGTATGAAAATTGACACTATGCAAATACGTCAAATTTACCCAGTAGCTCAAGAAATTCGTGATACATTTGATAAGTATAGAAAAGTTTATATTGTAGAGCACAATCACAATAAACAACTTCGTACAGTAATAGCAAGTAAGTACCATAATTCAGATAAATTAGGAAGCTTACTAAAATATGATGGGGATATTTATTATACTCATCAACTTGTAGCACAATTATTAGAGGAGGAGAAGTAATTTGAAAGTCACATTAAAAGATTATAGAAATGATGTAAAACCTGATTGGTGTGCTGGTTGCGGAGACTTCTCTGTATTGGCAGGAATAAATAGAGCTGTAGTAAATTTAGGACTTAAACCTGAAAATGTAGTAATTTCTGCAGGAATTGGATGTTCTGGTAAAATTAGTGGTTATACTAAAGCGTATGGTGTACAAGGATTACACGGGCGTTCATTACCTGTAGCACAAGGAATTAAACTTGCAAATCAAGATTTAACAGTTTTTGCGATGGGTGGAGATGGTGACGGATATGCCATTGGTATAGGTCATGCTGTTCACGCTATGAAACGTAATGTAAATATGACCTATGTAGTAATGGATAACCAACTTTATGCCTTAACAAAAGGTCAAATGTCACCTAAATCAGATGAAGGTTTAGTAACCACTACAACTTTAGATGGGGTAATGGAACAACCTTTATCAGCTATGAAAATTGCACTATCATGTGAAGTAACATTTTTAGCTCAAGTATTTACAGGTGATATGAAAGAAATGATGCAAGTTTTTGAAGAGGCTGTTCAACATGATGGTTTTGCACTTGTTAATGTATTTAGTCCATGTAAAACATATAACTACAAAAATACACCAGCATGGTACAAAGAAAACCTTACAAAATTATCAGATATTGAAGGTTATGATAACACAAATAAACTTGAAGCATACCGTATTTTAGAAGAGTACAACGACTTAGTTACAGGAGTAATTTATAAAAATACTAATAAAAAGCATTATGAAGACACGTTAAAAAATTATAAGCGTGATGAACCTATTGCTCACCAAGACCTAACTTTTGATGAGGAAATGTTTAATTCATTATGTGATGAATTCAGATAAGAGGTGAACATATGAAAATCAAAAAAATAGTAGCACCTTTGGCTGCGGCGGGAATTGGATATTATCTTTTTAAGAAATCAGAAGAACAAGAATTAGATAATGATCACATCGATAGATGCCGCAATAAAATTATTGCTGAAGGATATAATGTAAAGGATAGTTACACACTAAACCTAATAGAAAATCCATACTTAATGTTCTATTTTGAAGATGATGGTGTTGAGTATGAGGTTAAATATATAAAAGAAACTGAAACAATACAATATATAAAAGAGGTATAAGAATATGAGCAAATCAGTAGAAAGATTTAAAGAATTAACTATGTTAGATGGTACATCAGGATTTGAAGGGGAAATTTCTAGCTATTTAGAAAAAAATCTATCTCCATATGCTGATGAAATTAAGTATGATAATCTTGGTGGGATTTATGCAATAAAAAAATCTAAAAATCCAAATGCTAAAACAGTAATGATAGCGGCACATATGGATGAAGTAGGTTTTGTAGTAACTAAAATTTTACCAAATGGATTTTTAAAATTTGAAACATTAGGTGGATTCAGAGAAGATGTTCTATTGGCTCAAACTTACACTATTACATCTTATGAAGGTAAAAAATTTACTGGGGTAATTGGTTCAATACCAAAACACTTTACAGCAGGAGTAGCTCAAAATGTAAAAATTAGTGATATGACTATAGACCTAGGAGCTTCTTCTAGAGAAGAAGTTCTAGCTATGGGAATTCGTGAAGGAGCTTTTGTAACTCCTAAAACATCATTTGAACAACTTACTGAACACAGATTTATGACAAAAGCTGTAGATAACAGATATGGTTGTGTTATTATTACAGAAATCTTTGAACAATTTGCAAATGTAGATTTAGATATTAACTTAGTAGTTTGTGCTACAGTTCAAGAAGAAGTTGGACTAAGAGGAGCAAGTGCAGCAGCAAATATGATTAAACCAGATGTATGTTTTGTTGTAGACTGTAGTCCTGCAAATGATATGGATGGATCAAAAACAAGTAATGGGCGTCTAGGAGAAGGATTCTTAGTAAGACTAGTTGATAGAACTATGGTACTACGTCCAAATATGAGAGAAAAACTTGTTAACCTTGCCGAAGAAAATGAAATAAAATATCAATATTATACTTCACCAGGAGGAACTGATGCGGGTAATATTCACCAAGCGGTAAATGGTGTACCAACAGCTGTTATTGGTATTAGTGGTCGATATATCCACACTCATAATGCTATTTTTGATATTCGCGATTATTATGCAGCTAAAGCTATTTTAGGAAAATTAATTGAAACTATTGATGAAAAATTCATAGAAGACGTTAGAAAATAATAAAAATAAGCGAGGACAGATAGTCTGATCCTCGCTCTTAATTAATTATTGAATTTTTTTATCGATAATTGTTTTTTCGTTTACTGCGGCGATATCTATTTGGATTATCGTCGTAATTGTCATTATAATCATAATTTTCACTATAATCGTTAAATTGATTGTCATAATTATTATAGTCATTATTATCGTATTCATAATACTCATCTTCAAGGTATTCTTCATGGATAGTAGCATTTATTTTTATAATAATACCTAGTAATATACTATTAGCCATGAGTGAACTTCCACCATAGCTTATGAATGGCATACTAATACCGATTACTGGGATTATGCTAAGAGTAGAAAAAATATTGATGAAGAAAGAGAAACAAAAACTACAAATAGCAAGTAGTATAAAGTAATAACTATAATTACCTTGTTCACATTTTTTTACAATATTAAATAGTCTTAGTATAAAAATAAAGAATAGTATCAAGAAGAAAAATGCTCCGATAAATCCAAAGTTTTTAGCAACTATTGAGAAGATGAAGTCATTAAACTGCTCATCGATATAAGTTTTGTTTTTAACAAATGTTCCGGTTAAACCACCAGTTTTTATTTCGCTTAAAACTTGAGTAATTTGATAAGAATAATCTAATGAATAAGCTTCGGGATTTAACCAAGATAAGATACGTTTTAATTGATATCCCTTTAATCCGACTAGTGAAAGTAGACTAGGGAAGTATAATGCTCCTAAAATGATAGTAGCTAGTACGACTAGTACTACCGAATAAATATTAAGTAAAGTTTTTTTATGAGTACTAACAAGAAATACTAAACCTAAGAATAAATATATAAAGAATAATCCATTTCCTAAGTCATTTTCTTTTAATACTAAAATGAACGGAATTGAAACTATAAGTAATATTTTTAAAAGTTTTATAGGATCACTATTATCTCTAAAGCTTTGTTCTTTAATTAATAAACTAATCATAGCAATAGTTGCTACTTTAGCAAACTCTGATGGTTGGATTGTGAATAATCCAAAGTTATACCAACTGCGTGCTCCATTAACAATAGGAGCCATGCTATTAGGAACTAAAAATATTCCAACTAGTAAAACTAGAGAAAATAAATATATACCTATGGTGAATCGTTCTATAAGATCAACCGGTATTTTTTGTAGTATATATATTATTCCAAGACCAATTAGGTAAAAGACAAATTGCTTTAAGAATAAAGTTGGCGTAATACCATTGTTATATTCAGCTAAAGCAATAAGAACAAGGCTTGAAAAAGCAAACATAAAATAAAAAATTAGTATTGATAAATTAACTTTGTTTTTTATAAAATTTAACATAATTCAACTCCTTTGCTGTAATTATACAATAACAAATAAAGTTTAGCAAATCTAAATGTTGCTAAAGATAATTTTATATTATATTTAAATTTCCAATAAAATATTAATACTTAAAGATAAAATTTAGTTAAAATAAGAAAGGTTAAAAGATATGAAATATACTCCAATGATAGAACAGTATTTGAAAATTAAAAAAGAATATCAAGATATGTTTTTATTTTATCGCTTAGGCGATTTTTATGAAATGTTTTTCGAAGATGCTGTTCGTGCATCGAAAATTTTAGAAATTACATTAACTGCTCGTGATGGTGGAGCAGAAAAGATTCCAATGTGTGGAGTACCATTTCATTCATCAGCAGGTTATATAGACACATTAGTTAATAATGGGTATAAAGTTGCAATATGTGAACAAGTATCTGAACCAGGACAAGGAAAAATTGTTGAACGAAAAGTAGTTCAAGTTATAACACCGGGTACATACATGAACTATAAAAACTATGATGAAAATAACTTTCTAGGTAGTGCATATATAAAGGATAATAATATCTATTTTGCCTTTTGTGATATTATGACAGGAGACAGCCGTTGTACAATTTTAAAAACAATGGAAGATCTTCAAGATGAAGTATTAAAAAATAATATAAAAGAAGTTATTAGTATAGAAGGTCAAAAGCTAGATATAAGTGCATATATAACTGAAGTACAAGAAAGTGATAATCTTTCAAAAGATAAAACTAATAATTTAAAAGATAAAAATTTAAAATTATGTGCAGATATACTTCTAGATTATATTGAGAAAACACAAAATAAAGATATCTCTAGTTTAAAAGATTTCGAAGTTTACTTTAAAGATAAATTTGTGTATATGACTAACTATTCTATTCGTAATCTTGAAGTGACGCAAAATATGGCTAATGGTAGCAAAAAGGGTTCTTTACTAAGCATAGTAGATAAAACTTCTACAGCAGCGGGTTCTAGAAAATTAAAAAATTGGTTAGAAAATCCATTACTTGATATTAATGAAATAAAAAAACGTCAAGAAATAGTAGGAGATTTTGTTAAACATTATTTTGAAAAATCAGATGTTAAAACTAGCTTAAAAGAAGTGTATGACCTAGAAAGAATTTCAACTAAAGTATCATATAATATTGTAAGTCCTAAAGAACTTCTTAATTTAAAGAAAACATTAAAGCAAATACCGCAAATTAAGAATATTCTAAAAGGCTTTGATTCAGAAAAACTAGTAGATATCGCTAATAATATTGATGAATTAGAAGATCTTCATGATTTCCTTGAAAAAACTATTCATGAAGAAGCTGGTCAAACAGTAAAAGATGGAAATGTTATAAAATTAGGATTCAACGAGGAATTAGACAATTATAAGAATGCTAGTAAAAATGGAAATAAGGTACTATTAGAAATAGAAGAACGTGAAAAAAATAGAACTGGTATTAAAAACTTAAAAGTAGGTTACAATAAGATTTTCGGTTACTTTATTGAAATTTCTAAAGTTGGACTTAAGAGTGTAGACCCAACTGAACTAGGGTATCACCGTAAACAAACACTTTCTAATTGTGAGAGATTTATATCTGAAGAATTAAAACAGGTTGAAGAACATATAGTTAACTCAAAAACAAAGATAGAAGAATTAGAATTACAACTTTTCCAAGAGGTTAAAATAAAAATCCATGAATATATACCACGTCTTCAAAAAGTAGCAAATACTCTAAGTGATATTGATGTTTTTGTTTCATTATCTGATGTGGCAGAAGAATACGGTTATGTTAAACCTGACTTTAACGATAATAATGTAATAGATATTGTGGATGGTAGACATCCAATAGTAGAACGTAATGTTAGTGCAGATAGCTATATTAGTAATGATTGTAAGGTTGAAAAGGATGAGAATATTCTTTTAATAACAGGACCAAATATGTCTGGGAAGTCTACATATATGAGACAGCTTGCACTAATAGTTATTTTGGCCCAAATAGGTTCATTTGTTCCTGCATCGTCAGCTAGCCTACCAATCTTTGATAAGATTTTCACACGTATTGGTGCTAGTGATGATTTAGCTGGTGGGAAATCAACCTTTATGGTTGAAATGATTGAAGCGAAAAATGCCTTAGTAGAATCAACAGCTAATTCATTATTAATATTCGATGAAATAGGTCGAGGAACATCTACGTATGATGGTATTGCCTTAGCACAATCAATATTAGAATATATAAACAATACTATTAAATGTAAAACATTATTCTCTACTCACTATCATGAACTTACAAAACTTGAAAATATTACCAAGGGAATAAAAAATATCCACGTATCCGCTAAAGAAGATCATGGTAAATTGATATTCCTATATAAGATAAATGAAGGTCCAATAGAGAAAAGTTATGGTATTCATGTAGCACAGTTAGCTCACTTACCAAATGATGTAATAAATGGAGCTAATAAAATTCTTAAAGAGTTAGAAAATGGTAATAAAGGTAGTGAAGATTTAGTAAATAGTGAAAGCTATAATAATATTCTTACAAATACTAAAGAACTAGAAGAGAAAATACGAAGAGAAATACAAGTAGAATTAGAAGAAAAGCTTAAAAAACAAAAGAAAAAAGAAGTAAAAGAAGAAAAAGCAAAACATTATGCAAAACAACAATTGGACTTTGATGGTAACAATGAGAAGTTTGATTATATCAAAGAACAAATAGGTAGTATTAACTTCCTTGAAACGACACCTATGCAGGCATTTAATCTTCTTTATGAGATTCAGCAAAAATTAAACGAGGATGTGAAATAAATTAAATGGGAAAAATAAATATATTATCTGCAGAATTATCTAATAAAATCGCAGCTGGAGAAGTAGTAGAGAGACCTTCATCTGTTGTAAAAGAGTTAGTTGAGAATTCAATCGATGCAGGTAGTACAAATATCAAGATAATAATTCAAGAATTTGGAATTAAACAAATAAGAATAATAGATAATGGTAGTGGTATTTCAAATGATGATTTAGAAAGAGCATTTCTTAGACATGCTACTAGTAAAATAAGTGAAGATTATGATTTATTCCATATAGAAACACTAGGGTTTAGAGGAGAGGCCTTAGCGAGTATTTCATCAGTGAGTAAGGTTACAATCAAAAGTTGTTCAGGTGAAGCTCAAGGGAAAATGTTAATTTTAGAAGGTGGAAAAGTAGTACAATCAGAATTTTATGCTCCTATTAAAGGAACAGATCTTAGTGTAGAGAACTTATTCTATAATACTCCTGCAAGATTAAAATATTTACGAAATCCACATACAGAACAAGCAAATATAACGAATGTAATTCATAAGTTTGCCTTATCTTATCCAAATATCTCATTTGAACTGCATGTTGATGGTAAAATAACCTTTAAAACATATGGAGATGGGGATGTTCATAAAATATTATCAAAAATCTATAATATGAGTGTAGCTAAGAATATGATAGATTTTAGTGGTAGTAATGATGACTATAAAGTTTATGGTTTTATTTCAGTTCCTGAGGAAACTAGAGCAAGTAAAAATTACATCCATATATTTATTAATGGACGTTATATAAAGAACTACGTTATACAAAACTCTATTATAGATGCTTATAGGACACTGCTTATGAAAAATAGATATCCACTATGTGTTATAAACATAGAAATGGATCCAATCTTACTGGATGTAAATGTTCATCCGACAAAACAAGAAGTAAGATTGTCAAAAGAAGCAGAACTAATAAGACTTATTAAAGAAATAATAGCTGAAAGACTTAGTAACTATACATATATTCCTCAAGGTATGAATAATGTTCTTACTAAAAAAGAAAAATTACGTATAGAAAAACTAGACTTCTTATCTGTATTAGATACTAAATTTGGTATAGAAGAGGATGAGGGAATTTCTAAAAAACAATTAGAAGATAAAATAATAAATGAAGATGATTTTATTTTCGGTGAAGACAATTTATCTTCAGAAAATAATATTTCAGTTAATGATAAAAATGAAAATAATGATAATAGTTATTCTCGTAAGACAAATCGAGTTAAAAGTGACTTACCCGATTTAAGTTATAGTCCACATCCAAAGGATAATCGAAATAGATTTGCAGAGAAACCAACTAAAAAAGAAATAGAGAATTTTATGAATTTCTCTAAACGAGATGAAATTGAATATACTGAGGAGAAAGTAATTTTAGGCTCTGATTCTGAATTAGATAATAGTCATTTCGATGAAATAAAAAATGCTAAAATAGTTCAAGATGATGAAACTAAGGTAAGAACATTACCAGACTTAAAAGTTCTTGCTCAAATATTTAAAACATACATCCTCTCAGAAGCGGATAATAAACTATATCTTATTGACCAACACGCTGCAGCTGAACGATATAACTATGAAAGGTTACAACGTGAATTTAGCGAAAGAAAAAATTACAAAAAACAAATGTTAATTCCACTTATGTTTGATTTTTCTGTAGAAGAAGCGGCAGAAGTTAGAAATAATTTAGAAAAATTTGAAGAATTAGGCATTGTTTTTGAAGAGTTTGGAGACAATTCTTACGTTGTTCGTGAATTTCCTGGTTGGATAGAAGAAGACGAAGAAGAGATGATAAAAATCATTGTTGAAAAAGTTTTGAAAAATAATAATATTACATTTAATGAATTGAGAAATGATGCAATAGCTATGGCTAGCTGTAAAATGTCTATAAAGGCAAATCAAATACTCAATGAAGTTGAAATGAATAAAGTAATAAGTGATCTTTATGAGTGTAAGAATCCATTTACGTGTCCACATGGAAGACCTATTATTACAAAAATGGAGAAAAAAGACTTAGAAAAAATGTTTAAGCGAATAGTTTAGGAGACAATATGGAAAAAATATCTTTAATTGCAATAGTAGGTCCTACGGCTGTTGGTAAGACAGCCTTAAGTATTAAACTTGCTAAAAAATTCGATTGTGAGATTATTTCTATAGATAGTGTTCAAATATATAAAAGATTTGATATAGGTTCTGCAAAAGTTACTCCGGAAGAAATGAATGGGGTAGTTCATCATTTAATAGATGAACTTGAACCAAATGCTACGTGTTCCGTTTATGATTTTCAAAAATTAGCTCGTGATAAAATTGATGATATTCATAGTAGAGGGAAAATGCCTTTGTTAATTGGTGGAACAGGTTTTTACATGAATGCAGTATTAAATAATTATGAGTTTACAAATTTAGAAGAAAAAACTTATGATATAGATGTTGAGAAAGCTAAACAATATTTGAAGGAAAATTATATTGATACATATAATAATATTGACTTAGACAATCATCGACGTGTAATTAATGCTTATAATTATGTAATGAACGAACAGAAATCTGTAACGACAAATAATAATGGAGATACTATTTTAGAAAAATACAATCCTTATTTAATTGTTTTAAATACTGAAAGAGAAGTACTTTATAATCGAATTAATAAGCGAGTTGAACTTATGTTTGAACAAGGGCTTGAAGATGAAGTAAAGGGCATTATTAATGATTATGGAACTGAATTACAAGCTTTGGGAGCGATAGGTTATAAAGAAATGTTACCTTATTTAAAGGGTGATGTATCAAAAGAAGAAACTATTTCAGCAATTTCTCAAAATTCACGTCGTTATGCTAAACGTCAATTAACATGGTTTAGAAATAAAATGAATGGGGTTTGGTATGATACTAGAAGTGAGTCATTATTAAATGATGTAATAGGAGATATTAAAAATAAATTTAAGTAAAGTTTAGTTATAATTTTAATTTTATGTAAAGTAAAAGGTATATAATAATAACTATAAAACTTAATAATATTTTTTTTCATAATATATGGCTCATCACTTGATGAGTCTTTCTCCTTTTAAAAGAGAATAAAAATATTACTAAAGAATAATAAAAAAGTAAAAATTTAAGTAAATATTAAGTAAAATTTTAATTTCATATAAAGTAAGAAGTGTATAATTAATAATATAATATTTAATAATATTTTTTTCATAATATACGGCTCATCATTTGATGAGCCTTTCTCCATTTTAGGGGTAAAAAAGAATATTATAAAAAGTAAATTTAAGTAAAATTTAATTGTAGTTTTAATTTTATGTAAAGCAGAGGTTATATAATAATAACTATAAAACTTAATAATATTTTTTTCATAATATACGGCTCATCACTTGATGAACTTTTCTCCTTTTTTTAAAATACAAATAGATACTTAATAATATAACAGAATTTAAAGAGTACATACTATGTGCTCTTTTTTTGTATGTTTAAATTTATTTATATATAGTTTTTATTATAACTAGAGTTTTTATTATATATATGCTAAAATATTAATACTGTTATATAAGAGAAATTTAGGAGGAAGAGATGAGCTCGTTTAAATATATTAAACCAAAGTTTTTTAGTGTAATGAAAAATTATACGAGTGCACAATTTATGAAAGACATTGTTGCTGGATTAATTGTAGCTATAATAGCATTACCACTATCAATAGCTTTAGCGATTGCATCAGGGGTTAATCCAGAACAAGGACTATATACTGCGATTATTGCAGGTTTTTTTATTTCATTTTTAGGAGGAAGTAGGGTTCAAATAGGAGGACCTACGGCCGCTTTTGTTGTCATTATTTATGGAATTATTGCTGAACATGGATTAGCGGGACTAATTATTGCTACTTTGATGGCTGGTGTAATGTTAATTGTAATGGGATTATTACACTTTGGAGATTTAATTAAATTTATTCCAAAAACTATTACTATAGGTTTTACATTGGGTATTGCTATTGGAATAATAGTAGGACAGATAAAAGATTTTCTAGGGCTTAATATGGGACCTGTACCTGCTGAATTTTTAGAAAAAATGGTTGCTTATGGTCATAATATAGGTAGTATAAGTTATATAACTTTAGGGATAGGTGCATTAGCGATACTTATTCAAATTTTTTGGCAAAAAATCTCAAAAAAAATACCTGGATCATTGGTTGCAATTTTGGTTACAACTTTCTTAGTGGCTTACTTTAAATTACCTGTAAAAACTATTGGTGATTTATACACTATTAAAGCGGGACTTCCAAGCTTTTCTATGCCTACACTATCATTTTCATTGATTAGAGAAATGATGTTGCCAGCTTTTACAATAGCTATATTAGCAGCTATTGAGTCGTTACTTTCTGCAGTAGTTTCAGATGGTATGATAGGTAGTAAACATAAATCGAATGCTGAATTAATTGGTCAAGGTGTTGGAAATATCATGTCTGCTCTTTTTGGAGGAATACCTGCAACTGGGGCGATAGCAAGAACTGCTGCTAATGTAAAAAATGGAGGTAGAACACCAGTAGCCGGGATGGTACATGCATTAACACTATTATTAATTTTATTATTTTTAATGCCATATGCTTCTTATATTCCGATGAGTTGTCTAGCGGGTATTTTAATAATAGTAGGATATAATATGAGTGGTTGGAGAACCTTTGTTCGTATGGTTAAAACAGCTCCCAAAAGCGATATATTAGTGCTAATTATCACATTCTTACTAACATTGTTCTTTGATTTAGTTATAGCTATAGAGTTTGGTATGGTATTAGCAGCATTTCTATTCTTAAAACGAATGTCTGATATTGCAGAAGTTCGTCAATGGACATATAGAGATCCAATGGAAGAAGAAAAATTATCAGAAGAAGTTGATTTAAAATATGTTCCTAAAAATACTATAGTGTATGAAATTTTTGGAGCACTTTTCTTTGGAGCAGCTAATGTCTTTACTAAGATTGAACATGGAGAAGGAAAAAATGTTTTAATAATAAGAATGCGTAATGTTCCGGTAATGGATATTTCAGGTTTAGAAGCATTAGAGGAAATACTAGAAACTTGTAAAAAACGTGATTTAACATTAATTTTATCTCATGTTAACGAGCAACCTTATCATGTTATGGAAAAAGCAGGATTTATTGACAAAATTGGTGCTGAAAATATTTGCGAAAATATAGATGCTTCACTAGCCAGAGCAGAGAAGTTGGCCCCATAAGATAAATAAAAAATAATATTAAAGATTCTCAAACGAAAGATTTGAGAATCTTTTTTAAATAAGTTTATTTTTCTACCATTATTTGATAAAATTATAAGGATGATTTTGTTTAATAGAAATGTTTGAAAAGAGGAGAGAACATGCAAGTTACTAATATTACAAAATTAAAAGTAAAGTACAAAATAGAACTAGATAATGGTAAACATTTTTATGTATCAGAAGACACTATTATTAAATATGGTTTAATTAAAAAAATAGAACTAACAAAAGAACAACTTAAAGAAATTATAGCTCATGAAAGTGTAGAAAGTGCCTATAGTAAAGCAGTTCACTATCTACAATATGGATTAAGAACTAAACAAGAGATAAAAGACTATTTAACAAAAAAAGAAATAGCACCAAAAGTTATTGACGAAGTAATAGAAAAGTTAGTAGAAATAGGCTATTTAAATGATGAACACTATGTAGAAGCTGCGGTTACAGATTATTTCAACTTAAACCTAAAAGGGCCCTATTGGATTAAGAGAAAATTACAAGAAAAAGACCTAGATAAAGACGCTATAGATAAGTATATAGCAAAAATTTGCACTGAAGAAGCAATGATAGAAATGTTGTATAAAATTATTGAACGAGAGTATAAAGTTAGAAGAGAAGCAAAAAATAAAAAAATTCAAAAAATTACGCAAAAACTTTATACAAATGGCTTCACTTCTGATATAATAAGAAAGGTGTTTGACATATTTTTCGAGGATTACGAAGAAGAAAATGAAGAGGATATACTAGAAGAACATTTTAGACGAGCGTATAGTACATATAGTCGCCGTTATGAAGGATATAACTTAAAACAAAAACTTATTGAAAAGCTGGTAAGAGATGGATTTTCTTATTACACAGCAAAAGATTATATAGAAAAACAAGATTTGTAAAGGAAGAACAAGATGGATAAAAGAAATGAAAGGCAAAAGAAAATAAGAAACTTTTCTATTATTGCGCATATTGACCACGGGAAATCAACTCTTGCGGATAGAATTTTAGAGAAAACTCGTGCGTTAGAACAACGTGAGATGAAAGCACAACTTCTTGACTCTATGGATATTGAAAGAGAAAGAGGGATAACAATTAAACTTAATGCTGTGCAACTACAATATACAGCCAAAAATGGTGAAGAGTATATTTTTCACTTAATAGATACACCGGGACACGTAGACTTTACTTATGAGGTATCTCGTTCATTAGCTGCGTGTGAAGGAGCAATCTTAGTAGTAGATGCTGCTCAAGGTATAGAAGCTCAAACATTAGCTAACGTATATTTAGCATTAGATAATAATTTAGAAATTATTCCAATAATAAATAAAATAGACTTACCTGCTGCAGATCCTGAAAAGGTAAAAACAGAGATTGAAGATGTAATTGGTCTTCCTACTGATGATATCGTTCTTGCTTCAGCAAAAGCTGGTATCGGTATTGATGAAATACTAGAACAAATAGTTGAATATATTCCAGCTCCATCAGGAGATGCGGGAGAACCACTACAAGCATTAATCTTTGACTCTTTATATGATGCTTATCGTGGAGTTATCGTTTCTGTACGTATTAAAAATGGTACAGTTAAAGCTGGTGATAAAATTAAGATGATGGCAACTGGAGGAGTATTTGAAGTTACTGAAGTAGGTATTCATACTCCAAAAGAAAAGATTGTTGATGAACTTACTGCAGGTGATGTAGGATTTATTTGTGCATCTATTAAAAATGTAAGTGAAACACGAGTTGGGGATACTATTACTCTAGCAAATAACCCAGCAAAAGAAGCATTACCTGGATATAGAAAATTAAATCCAATGGTATTCTGTGGATTATATCCAATTGATTCATCAAAATATAATGATTTACGTGAAGCGTTAGAAAAACTAGAACTTAACGACTCAGCACTTCAATATGAAGCTGAAACTTCTCAAGCTCTTGGATTTGGATTTAGATGTGGATTCTTAGGAATGTTACACATGGAAATAATTCAAGAACGTATCGAACGTGAATTTAATATCGATATTATTGCTACTGCACCATCGGTTATTTATAAAGTTGAAAAAACTGATGGAACTATGGTAGATGTATCTAATCCATCAGAAATGCCAGATCCACAAAAAATAAACAGAATTACAGAACCATTCGTTAAAGCTAGTATTATGGTACCAAATGATTATGTAGGTGCTGTTATGGATCTTTGTCAGAAGAAACGTGGTATTTTCTTAAATATGGAATATATCGATGATACAAGGGTAAATATCACTTATGATATACCTTTATCAGAAATCGTATTTGACTTCTTTGACCAATTGAAATCAAATACAAAAGGTTATGCATCATTTGACTATGAGCTTACTGGATATAAAGATAGTAACCTTGTTAAGATGGATATTCTACTTAACGGAGAACAGGTCGATGCACTTAGCTTTATCGTTCACCGAGAATTCGCATATCAACGTGGTAAAGTTATTGTTGAAAAACTTAAAAAGCTTATTCCTAAACAACAATTCGAAATTCCTATCCAAGCGGCAATTGGAAACAAAATTATCTCTCGTGAAACTATTAAAGCAATGCGTAAAAACGTACTTGCAAAATGTTACGGTGGGGATATTAGTAGGAAACGTAAACTATTAGAGAAACAGAAAAAAGGTAAAGAGAGAATGAAAGCTGTTGGTAGCGTAGAAGTTCCTCAGGATGCCTTTATGGCTGTTTTAAAAATGGATGAAGAATAATGAAGAATACACCGCGCGGAGTATATATTCATATTCCATTTTGTAAGTATATTTGTTCATATTGTGACTTTAATAAATTTTTTATACAAAGACAACCAGTAGATAAATATATAGATTGTTTAATTAAAGAAATAGAAACAATAGAACAAGTATCGGATATAGAAACTATTTATATTGGTGGTGGAACACCTAGTGCCTTAAATGATGAGCAACTACATCGTCTTTTAACTGCACTTAGAAAAAAAATTCCAGGACAACTTCGTGAATTTACATTTGAAGCCAACCCTGAGGATCTTGTTGATTCTAGGGTTGCTTTAGTGAAAGAGTATGGGGTTGATAGAATTAGCATGGGAGTGCAAACTTTCAACAATGAATTATTAAAAATTCTAGGACGAGGACATTTTGCAAATGATGTTGATATGGCAATCAATAATTGTAAAAAACATGGAATTGAAAATATTAATGTAGACCTTATGTTCTCACTTCCAAAGCAAACGATGGAAGATTTATACGATAGTATGAAAAGAGTAGTCTCTTATGATATTAGCCATGTTTCATGTTATTCACTAATATTAGAACAAAAAACTAAGTTATATAACCAAGTTCGAGATAGAAAGGTAGTATTACCATCAAATGAAACTGAAGAACAGATGTATAATGAAGTTATTAATTTTCTAACTGAAAATGGTTATGAACAATATGAAATAAGTAATTTTGCTCGTCCAGGACACGAGAGTATCCATAATAGTAGCTATTGGAGAAATATTGAATATTATGGACTTGGAGCAGGTGCTCATGGTTATATAAATGGTATACGTTATGCGAACCAAGGAGCATTGAAGTTTTATATAGATAGCATGGAAGAAAAAGGTCATGCTAGACGTGAAGAAAATAAAGTAACGTTGAATGAACAAATAGAAGAAGAAATGTTTTTAGGACTACGCTTACTAGAAGGAGTAGACTTAATAGCTTTCGAAGAAAAATATAGTAAGAAAGTTCAGGAAATATTTAAAGATGTTGTTGAAAGAAATATTAGCGATGGTTATCTAGAAGTTGTAGGTAATAAATTACGTTTAACTCGTAAAGGGTTATTTTACGGTAATGATGTATTTTCAGAATTTCTACTGAATTAAAAATTAGGGTGCTCGGAGTAACTAATGCTCCGGGCTTTCCTAGCAAATATATAAGAAAGGAGAATAAATTATGGAGAAAAGATATATTGAAGAGTTACTTAGTAAACTAAATAAAGATTATAATTTCAACCTAAAATATAGTAATAATTTCAGAATGGCATTTTCTCATTCATCATATACTAATGAAAAACGAATTGCTAAACATTTGAATTATGAGCGTTTAGAGTTTTTAGGTGATGCTGTTGTTGAATTAACAACAAGTGAATTTTTATTTAAAAAGTTTCCTAACTTAGCGGAAGGTGAGCTAACAAAGTTAAGAGCATCGATTGTATGTGAAAAAACATTAGTAAAATATGCATTACAATTAAATCTTGATAAGTGTATTTTCTTAGGTAAAGGTGAGGAAAAAATGGGTGGTAGAAGTAGAGCCGCTCTTCTTGCAGATATTTTTGAATCATTCACTGGAGCAATGTATTTAGAAGCAGGACTAGAGACTGTAAAAACATTTTTGAGTAATACTTTATTTACTGAAGTTGATAGTTTTGAGTACTTAAGTTTTGTAGATTATAAAACTATATTACAAGAGTATGTTTCAAAAATAAAATTAGGTGTAATAGAATATACAGTTCTTGATTCTAGTGGGCCTTCACACCTTAAAACTTTTACTAGTGCTGTTGTTATTGATGGAAAACAATATGGTAGTGGAACTGCTAAAACGAAAAAAGAATCAGAACAGCTTTCGGCTAAAGCTGCTTTAGAAAAGTTAGATTATAAAGAAATATAGAAAAGGAATTTGTTATAGAATTAAGAAAGGAGAGCATGATGAAATTATCAAAAGTAGAAATAACAGGCTTTAAGTCTTTTCAGAAAAAAACAACTTTTGAATTTAAAAATAATTTAATCGGTGTTGTAGGGCCAAATGGTTCAGGAAAAAGTAATATAATTGATGCTATTCGCTGGGTTCTAGGTGAACAATCAGCCAAGAACCTTCGTGGTAGTAGCATGAAAGATGTTATCTTTTCGGGTACTGAAGATGTAAAGAGAAAAAACTTTGCAGAAGTAGCCGTTACTTTTAGTAATGCCGAAAAATCGTGTGAAATAAAAAGGCGCCTTTATAGAAATGGAGATAGTGAATATTTCTTAGATGATAAGCGTGCAAAATTAAAAGATATAACTAATGTTTATCTTGATTTAGGTATTAACAAGGAAAGTTATAGTATTATTACTCAAGGTAAAGTCGAAGACATTATATCTTCAAAGCCTGTTGATCGTCGTGCTATTATTGAAGAAGCATCTGGTGTTTTAAAATATAAAAACAAAAAGAAAGAAACAAATGCTAAGTTAGAGAAAACTAATGATAATTTAATGAGACTTAATGATATTTTCTCTGAAATTAGTTCTCGTTATGAAATATTAGAAGAGCAAAAAAATAAAACTCAAAAATATTTAGATTATTCTCGAGAATTAGAAGAAAAAGATATACTAATAAATATCTATAACATATCTGAATATCAAAATAAACTAGCTCTATTATTAGATGAGAAGAAAGTAATACAAACTGAGAAGGAAGCTTTAGAAGCTAAACAAGAAGAATTAATTAAAGATCTTGAAAATGTTAAAAATAGCTTAGTGTCACTAGATAAAACATATATTAAATACCATGATGAAGAGTTAGAACTTGTTCAGAAAAAAGAGAGTCTTCAATCTGAACTTAACGTTATAGAAGAGAGAAAAAATAATAGAAATCTTCGTAGTGAAAAACTTGATGAGGACATATCATATCAACTTGAAAGATTAGGGAATCTCCAAGATAGATTAAAACAACGAGAACAAATAAAAGATGAAAATAAAAAGAAAATTAAAGAGCTAAATAAAGAAATAATAGATTTAGAAAATGGTGGAGAGTATAATCTTGAAACTATAGAAAATATAATTGAAGAGCTGAAAGATACATATTATAACCTGATTAATGAAGAAACAAGACTGGAAAATAGTATTGAATATGCACGTAAAAATCTAGAAAGTGCTGACGAAAATTACAAGGAATTGTATCAAAATATAGAAAGACAAAAAGAAGAATATAGTAGTAAGGTAAGTGAGTTAGAAATAGCAACTAATAAACAGAGTTCTTTAAAAGAAGAATTATCAAAAGTTGAATCAGACTTAGCAAAACTAACAGAAAAAAATATATTAATTTCTTCAACGCAAAAAAATATAGATGAACAGTTAAATAAAGGATATAATTTTAAAAATAATCTTGAAAATCGTAAGAAGTTTTTAGAAGATCAAATTAATAATTTAAGCTTTTATAATATCGGTGTAAAAGAAGTATTGTCAAATAAAGATAATATTGGTGGAGTACATAATAGTGTTGCTAATATTATTAGTTTTGATAATGAGTATGCTACAGCACTAGATATAGCGTTAGGTCAAGCTCAACAAAATATAGTAGTTGAAAATGAAAATACGGCTAAAAAGTGCATAGAGCATTTAAAAAAATCAAATAAAGGTCGAGTTACATTTTTACCGCTAAATAATATTAAAGCTAAAGTAATTTCGTCAGATGTATATAGCACATTAGTGAAAGAAGAAGGCTTTATTAATATAGCGGAAAACTTGGTTAGTGTTGAATCAAACTATAAAAACATAGTATCACACCTATTGGGATTAGTAATTATTGTTGATAATATGGATAATGCTAACCGCATAGCTAGAAAGATCAACTTTAGAAATAGAATAATAACACTAGATGGACAAGTAATTAATAGCGGTGGTTCTATCACAGGTGGAGCTATAAATAAAAATAATAATTCATCAATTAAACATAAGGCGGACTTAGATGAATTAAGTAGTAATTTGGAAAAAATTGATAATAAAATAGCTATGTTAAATGATGAAAAGAACCAAGTTACTTCTCAGCAAAAAGAGTTAATTGAGATTATCACAAAAAATAAAGATATAAAAGAAGAATTAACTTTTAAAGTTAAAGAATTAGAGTTAGAAATAAACCATAAAAATTCAGAAATAAGAACTCTAACTACTAATATAAAACTAAATGAAAATAAATTATCAGACTATAAAAAAGATGATAATAGTTTTGAAAGTATTGAAAAATTAACTAAAGATCTAGAGGGAATTAGAAAAGAACTAGTAGTTTTAGATAAAAAAATTAAAGAAGAAAATAATAAAAAACAAAATGCCCAAAGTGCAGAAGAACTATATTTAGAAAAAATAGCAGAACTAAAAATAGAGAAGTCTAAGCTAGAAGAAAATAATAAACATATCCAAGAAACTATAGAGAATTTAACTATAGATATAAAAGATACACAAGAGCAATTAAATAAACTAGAAGCATCTAAAAATGCCGATTCACTAAGTGAAGAGGATGAAAAAGCAATATTAGAAAATAATTCTAAGTTGATAAGTAAATATAGTGAAAGACTAGCAACTCTAAAAACATTGTTATCTGATTTAGATATGGAAAAAACAGGATTGTTTAAACGTGAAAAAGAGATAACATCATCTCAACAACGTAATAATGAATCTTTACGTGAGAAAATCGCAGAATTTGAAAAACTGACAGTTGCTCAAACAAAAATAGAAGTGAAAACAGATGAATATTTAGAAAATCTAGTTGAAAACTATAGTGTGACATATGAAAGTGTAGCGCATAGGTTAACTGAAGAAAATATATCTGAAATACCTTCTTATAAATCAAGAGTAATGAGTTTGCGTCGTGAAATTGCTGATCTAGGAAATGTAAACTTGAATGCTATTGAAGAGTTTGAGGAAACTAAAGAGCGCTATGACTTCTATAATGAACAAATTACCGACTTGGTAGAGGCTAAAGAAAAATTAGAAGAAACAATAGCAGAGATTGATAAAGAAGTTAAAGAACGTTTCTTAGAAACATTTGTTCAAATAGCTGAGAACTTTAATACTATCTTTAAAGAATTATTCAAGGGTGGCTATGCTGATATGACATTAGAAACACCGAATGATATTTTAAATACAGGTATAGTTATTGAAGCATCACCACCAGGGAAGAAACTTCAAAATCTCTCATTACTTTCAGGTGGAGAAAAATCACTAACAGCGATAAGCCTACTATTCGCAATATTAAAAGTGAAGAATCCTCCTTTTGTAGTACTTGATGAGGTGGAAGCGGCACTTGATGAAGAGAATGTAAATAGATTTGCTAAATTCCTTAAGGTATATTCTGTAGATAACCAATTCTTAGTAATAACTCACCGTCGAGGAACTATGGAAGCAATGGATACATTATATGGTGTAACAATGCAAGAAAAAGGTATTAGTTATATTTTAGAATTAGAGTTAAAAGATGTAATAGAAAACTTTGAGGAGAATATAAAGTAATTTAAAGTAAATAATTTAATATAAAAAGAACTAGATATTGAGTAAATCTGAGTATCTAGTTCTTTTATACTTAATTTGTTTCAATTGAATCTTTGATAAAACCATACCAAACATATACTACGATAATAACAGCTAATAATTCACTAAGATAAATAAGTATAGTTAAAAATGACAGGGTTCCTAATTGATAGTATAATCCAGTCTTTTGAAAAGCTATTGCGCATATAACCAATGGGAAAGTAAATGCAGAAAAGCTAGGATAAAATTTTCTATTTAATAAAAATGGTAGTTGAAGAAGTACAAAAATAAAAAATAATATAGTAAGTGGAATAAGAACACTTAAAATAAATGTACTTTTATTTGTGATACCAATCATATAACTAGCTAATAACAGTCCACCAGGGGCTGAAAAAACCGTGATAGTAGGGAAATCCCCTTCACTATAATGTTTATAAATATATACTCTATATAATACAAATGGTATTAGTATAAGGTAATTTATAAAAGAGAAGTAAAAGAAAATCTTCCCTAAAAATTCAACATTATAATTAATCGCTGTAACTGTTACTACTGCAGGTCCAACAAAAGTAATAAACCAAGTTGGATAAATATTTTTAATATGTCTTTCCTTAATGACAAAGTTGTAAATAGCATAACAAACAACACAAACATCAAGACAAATTCCAATAATCCACGTAGGTAAACTATATAATCCTATATATTTTTTAAAAAATGAACTTAAAAGCATTATACTCATTGGGTATGTTGCTAAAACTGTAGCTATAACAGGTTTTTTCATTTCTTCTTTTAGTTTATCAAAATTTGTTATGAATTTAATTGTTAAAAGTACAATTATAATCAAAGATAAAATACTGAAAATAAGTTGAAGGGTAGGACTGTAAGCTTGTAATAAATTACCTAAAGCAACTGAACCAAGAGCAAGTCCTGCGATTGGTGTAGGTAAATTTCTAATTATATTCATAAATAACTCCTAAATTTTATTTCACTTTTATTGTATACGATTTCACGTAATAATTCAATTATTTTCCTGTTGACATTTTATATATAATAATTTACAATAAGAAACAAGTGTTACCTATCGATGGAGGTTTTAATATGGCACCAAAATTTAAATTTACAAAAGAAGAGGTCTTGTCTGTAACTATAGACTTTATAAGAGAAAATGGAATAGAAGCATTAACTGCAAGAGAGTTGGCTAAAAAATTGGACTCATCTACTAAAGTAATATTTAGTTTGTTTTCTAATATGAAAAATTTAGAAGATGAAGCAAAAATTACTGCAGAAAATATTTTTTCAGAAAAAGTTAATTTAGCATTAAAAGATGATAGTCCATTTAAACGATTAGGAGTAGAGTATATATTATTCTCAAAAAATGAACCTAAATTATTTCAATGGCTATTTATGAAAAAAGGTATAGAAGTAGAAAGTTTTAAAGATTTTCTTCCAATGCGAGACTACGAATATAAATCAGTAATTGAATCTATTGATGAAGAGTATAAAATTTCAATAGAAAATTCAAAAAAACTTTATGAGCACTTATTTATATATAGCCATGGCATCGCAACATTAACAGTTACGGGAATACATAATTTCACACCAACTGAAATTATTGAGTACATGACTGAAGTAACTAAAAGTTTAATAGTACAATATTCAAAGGAGATTGATTAAATGATTATAGCAAAGGATATTAAGAAAAAATATAATGATCAAGAAGTTTTAAGGGGAATAGATTTAAAAATTGATAAAAATGAATTTGTAGTTATACTTGGAGCTTCAGGTTCAGGGAAATCTACACTATTAAACATTTTATCTGGTTTAGAAAAGTCTGACTCAGGAGAAGTTGTATATGATAATGAGTCTATAAGTGATTACTCAGAAAAACAATTAACAAAGTTTCGTAAAGACAAAATAGGATTTGTTTTCCAACAATATTATTTATTAAATAATTTAACAGTAGAACAAAATGTTAAAGTAGGAGCTAATTTAGCAAATAATAAAGAGTATGTTGATATTATAAAGCAACTAGGATTAGCAGATAAATTAAGTAAATATCCGAATGAGTTATCTGGGGGAGAGCAACAGCGTGTTTCAATTGCAAGAGCATTAGCCAAGAAGCCAACTGTACTATTTTTAGATGAACCAACAGGAGCTTTAGATGAGGAAACTGGAAGAAAAATCTTAGAGTACTTATTAAAATTAAAAGATAAATCAAACTTTACAATGATAATGGTAACTCATAATGAAAATATTGCTCAACTTGCAAATAAGATAATTCATGTAGGTAGTGGTAGAGTAACTTCAATTGAAGAAAATCTCACACCTAAATCTGTAGAAGAGATAGGGTGGTAATTATATGATAGTTCAGTTAAAAGATTTAAGAAAAGCAATTGCAGTAGTGATAGTAAGTTTCTGTGCGGTATTTATAACTACACTTTTTTCTAACCTATATTTAGATTTAAAAGGCCTAGATATTACGGGATTTAATATAATGCAGAAGAAGTTTTATGATGCACAGCTTATTGTTTCGAAGTTTGTAGTAATTATAACAGGAACAGTCTTATCAATAAGTGCGGCGGTGATGTTAATATTTTATATAAAACAATTTATTGATGATTCTAAACATAAAATAGGAATATTAAAAGCTCAAGGTTATAGTAATAACTTTATAGCATCTAAGTTTTCTATCTTTGGGATTTTAGTATTTCTAGGTTCATTATTAGGTTATGGAAGTTCTCATTTATTCATGCCAAAATTTTATGAAAGTAGAAATACAGATAATATATTATCTGAACTTACAATAAATTTTCATCCTCAACTTTTATTAATAATGGTTATATTACCATCACTATTGTTTTTAGTAATATCAATTGTTTATGTACTGTTTAATTTAAATGTACCAACGATCAACTTACTTAAAAAAATTAATTCAACAAATAAAAAAATTAGAAAAAGAAGATTTAGACAATATAAAAACTTTTTTAAAGAATTAAGAGCAACAGTATTATTTAGTAATAAAACCTTATTATTCTTTGTTATTTTTGCTGCATTATCGTTTTCTTCAATGATTCAAATGGCGTTTGGTATGAGGGATTTCGTTGATGGAACAATAAGGATTATGATGATGGTAATAGGTGTTATATTATCTTTATCAATATTATTAATTTCATTAGAAGTTATTGCTAATAGTAATATAAAAAATATATCTATTTTAAATATTATGGGATACTCAAAAGGGGAATGTTCAAGAATAGTATTATCAGGTTATAGAGTAGTGGCATACATAGGTTTTGCTATAGGAACAGTTTATCAGTACTTCTTAATAAAAACATTATTAACAGTTTTATCTAAAAAATTAGATAGTGAAACAACATATAACTTTGATTTAATTTCAGTAATTGGAAGTTTTATCGCATTTGTATTAATATATGAAATTTTTATTCTATACTATAGTAATAGGATAAAAGATTTAAATGTAAAGAAAATAATGATGGATTAATAAAAACTCCTTGTATAAAGCTATACAAGGAGTTTTTTAAAGTTATTATTTTGATAATCCTTCAGCAATTTTATCTAAATTCCATTTCATCATATTGTAATAGCTATCGCCATTTTGACCTGGTTCTGAAATAGAGTCAGTAAAGATTTTAGCGAAGATAGGGATACCAGTATCTTTTGATACAGTTTGCATTGGACGTTCATCAACACTACTTTCTACAAATAGAGAAGGTGTTTTTGTTTTACGAAGTTTTTCAACTAATGTTTTGATTTGATCAGGTGTTCCTTCTTCTTCAGTATTGATTTCCCAAATATAAGCTGATGGTACATTGTAAGCTTTAGAGAAGTACTTGAAGCAACCTTCACTTGTTACAATCATTTTTTTATCTGTAGGTATATTGTTAAATTTTTCTTTAGCTTCTTTATCTAGTTGAGATAATTTTTCTAAATATGATTTAAGATTTGCCTCATAAAATTCTTTATTTTTTGGATCTTTTTCACTAAGTTGTTTAGCTATATTTTTAGCATAAATCATACCATTTTCAAGATTTAACCACGCATGAGGGTCTTCTTTACCTTTTTCATTTTCTCCCTCAAGATAAATTACATCTACTCCATTACTAACTGCATAGTAGTCTTTATTTTCTTCTTTTTTAGCATTTTGAACTAACTTAGTAAACCATGCATTACCTCCAGTTTCAAGGTTAATACCATTGTAGAAGATAAGATCAGCTTGCGAAGTTTTCTTAACATCATCTGGTAGTGGTTCATATTCATGTGGATCTTGACCAACTGGAACAATACTATGTAATTCTATTTTATCTCCAGCAATATTTTTTGTAATATCGGCAATAATAGAGTTAGTAGTAACAACTTTAAGTTTGCTATTTTCGCTTGAATTTGAGTTTTGTTTAGCATTAGAACAAGCGAATAATCCTATAGCTAACATAAATATTAAAGATATAAAACCTAATTTTTTCATATTGAAGGTCTCCTTTATTTATTTTTTTAAATTTTTTTCATATAAAATACTAAATAAATATAGTTAGATAATAGTAATTATTATCAATTAATATTTTAATATAAAATCTTTAAGAAAAGATTTTCGGGAGTAAATATGAGCAACTTCTTAAAGAGATTATATAATATTTATATTTATTTAGTATTTTATGTTTATGAAACATAAGTTATTTTTGTTTGTGCCTAATAAAGCGTTGTTTAGGTGCAATGAAAAAGCTAATCACAAAAACAGCAGCTAAAGTTAAGACAATACTAGATCCCGCGGCTATATTGAATGAATAACCGATAAATAATCCTAATACAGAACATACAGCTCCGATTGTAGAAGATAAGAATATCATAGTTTTTAGACTATTTGCATAAAGATATGCAGTAGCAGCAGGAGTAATAAGCATAGCAACTATAAGGATAGTTCCGACACTTTGCATTGCTGTAACTGAGACTAGAGTTAATAATATCATTAGTAAATAATGATAGAAGTTAACTTTCATGCCCATTGCTTTTGCTAAAAGTTCATCAAATGATGTTAGAAGCAACTCTTTGAAGAATAATCTTATAACTAAAAGAACAAATATTCCAACACCTATAGTAATATACATATCTATATCTTGAACTGCAAGAATATTACCAAAAAGAATATGGAATAGGTCAGTAGAACTTTTTGCAACACCTATAAGAATAACTCCAAGAGCTAAGAATGAGCTAAATGTAATACCAATAGCGGTATCACTTTTTATAATGGAATTACCTTTAATAAATGTAATAATAACCGATGCAAGAATACCAAATGCAATAGCTCCAATAAAGAAATCAATACCTAGAATATATGAAATTGCAACTCCTGGAAGGACTGCATGAGAAATAGCATCTCCCATTAGGCTCATTCCTCTAAGAACTATAAAGCAACCTACAGCACCCGCAACAATACCAATAACTATCGCTGTGATAAGTGCATTTTGTAAAAAGTGAAAACTATAAAGTCCATCAATAAATTCCTTAATCATTAGAACCACCTCCCATAAAGAATAAATCTGTACCATAGGTATGAGTTAGATTTTCTCTAGTAAATGTTTCTTTTGTATTGCCATAAGAAATAAGCTTTTTATTAAGTAATAAGACTTCATCGAAGTAAGCATGAACTTTTCTTAAGTCATGATGAACTATCAATATAGTATGACCATTATCTCTTAATTTTCTAAGTGTATTCATTATGATTTCTTCGCTGACAGAATCGATTCCAACAAATGGTTCATCTAAGAAAATGTATTTTGCTTCTTGTACAAGGCATCTAGCCATCAAAACTCTTTGGAACTGGCCACCTGAAAGCTCACTTATTTGGCGATTAGAAAATTCTTCTAATCCAACTAATTTTAGTGCCTCATCAACTTTTTGCCAGTCAGATTTATTTAAATTTTTAAATAAACCAATTTTAGGATAAATCCCCAAAGAAACACATTCTCTAACTTTAATAGGGAAGTTATAGTCTATATTAATTTTTTGTTCTACATAAGCAACGCTACCTAATTGATCTTTAGAAAGTTTATTATCAATTTTTATAATCCCTTTAGAGGGTATTATATTTAAAACTGCTTTAATTAGAGTGGATTTTCCTGCTCCGTTCGGTCCTACTATCCCAATAATTTTAGATTTTGATAAAGTAACATTAATATTATCAAGAGCAGGTGTGTCTTTATATGTAACTGTTAAATTTTCTATCTCTATCATATTGTAACCCTTTCGTTCTCTCACTACACAAAAGTTTACCTTAGGAAACAAGAAATGTCAAGTAAAAAGTTGGAAAAGGTGAAGAAAATGAGTGAAAGCGAAATTATGTAAACATAAATTAATATCTTATAAGAAAATTAGAATGTGGTGAAAAAATTAATTATTTTATGAATTTTGTAGATTTAGATATAAAAAAACCTACCTTACAAAAAATATTGTAAGGTAGAAATAAGGGAGTAAATATGAAAAGTCTTTATTATAAGCTAGGGAGACTTATAATAAAAGAACATATGAAGTAATATATAATTACTTCACTTATGATTATATCAGAAGTATATACAAAAAACAAGAGGAAAATAAAAAAAAACTAAAAAAAAATTAATTATTTTTTTGAAAAATATTAATATGGTGATTAATTACATAAAAAGGCGAATATTTTGTGAATAATTCATCTTTTATTTGTAGTATAAATGTAAAATAAGGCTTTATTTCAGTAAGTTATAAAAAATTGATTATTACAATAAATATATAAAGAAATTTCTTATTATCAAATTTTTATGAAAAAAGCAAGAAGTAATTAAAAAAATATTAAGAAAATATTAAGGTTAATAATATATAAAATAATGTATAGAATATATAAAGATTTTGGTTGAAATATTATAGTAATAAATATAGTAAAAAATACACTTTTTAGAGTATTATATTATTAGTGTTGCAGGAGATAAAATATAGAAAAAATAAAAAAACTAAAGTTATATAAAATCACAATATTATTTATAATGTTGATTATTATAGTCTTTAGTCTTTTTATATTTTTTAATATTTTTTATTATAGTAAAGTATAATTATTTTACTTCATATTTTTTACGAACAATTTTTGCAACTTGTTCGCAGTATTTATCTGTTAATTCATTGCTACTTGCTTCTACCATAACTCGAATTAAGTTTTCTGTTCCTGATGCACGAAGTAAGATACGTCCGTTTCCTTCAAGTTCTTTTTCAACTTTTTCACATTCTTCAAGAATCTCTTTATCTTCCATAGCGATTTTTTTATCAGTAACTTTGATGTTTACTAATTTTTGAGGATAAATACTAACTTCATCTGCTAATTCTTTAAGTGATTTTCCAGTTGTTTTGATAATATCAGCTAGTTTTACCGCTGTTAAAATTCCATCACCGGTAGTTGCATAGTTCATAAGTATTATATGACCTGATTGTTCACCACCAAGAGAGTAGTTATTATTTCTCATCTCTTCAACTACATATCTATCACCAACAGAAGTTTTAACTGATTGCATACCATGTTCTTCAACTGCTTTATAGAACCCTATATTACTCATTACAGTAGAAACGACCATGTTATCTTTTAGTTCACCTTGTTCTTTAAGGTGTTTAGCAAGAATAAACATAATTTTATCTCCGTCAACAACATTACCTTCTGAATCCACTGCAAGAACTCTATCACCATCACCATCAAATGCAAATCCTAAATCTACATTGTGAACTTTAACAAATTCTGCGATAGTATTGATTTTTGTTGATCCTACATTATCGTTAATATTAGTTCCACTTGGAGCACATCCAATAGTTTCTATATCTGCTTCTAAGTCTCCAAATAAGAATGGGGCAACGCCAGTTGTAGCACCATGTGCACAGTCAAGTGCAATTTTAATACCTGATAAATCATCAGAAATAGATTGTTTTATATGTTGAATATATTTTTGAGAAAGCTCGCTACCACTATATAAATTTCCAATATGTTCATAGCTAGCTGCTTTAATTTGTTCAACGTTATCTATTAAGTGTTCAATTTCTAATTCTTGTTCATCTGTTAATTTAAATCCATCTGGACCGAAAATTTTAATTCCGTTATCTTGATATGGATTGTGTGAAGCAGAAATCATGATTCCACTATCAGTTTCTATTGTTTTTGTTAGATAGGCAATTGCTGGAGTAGGAATAACGCCCACAGTCATAACATCGACACCAACACTAGTTAAACCAGCAGTAAGTGAATATTCAATCATATCACATGAAATTCTAGTGTCTCTTCCTATTATTACTTTAGGGCGATTTTTTTTATCAGTAAGTAATTTACCTAATGCTTTACCTACTTTAAAACTTAAATCAGCGGTAAGTGTTTCGCCAGCGACTCCACGTATACCATCTGTTCCAAAATATTTTCTCATGAAAATAACTCCTTAAATTAATTTAAATTATTTTATAATCTAATATGAATATTACTATATAAAGTGAAATAAGTCAAGGTTTAGAGAGGTTTTGTATCGAATTTGTTAAGAAGTTGAGTAAGAAAAGTCAATAATTATTAAAATCAACAAAAAAATGTGTTATAAGCTATATTGGAAAATATAATTTATAACACATTAGTATATATTAATTTAATTTTTCGATGTCATCTAACACCTTTTTAGCTTCATCTTTATTGTTTTTTGAATATACTTTTTTATTATATATAATTGCACTTATTGAAATCATATGGGCAGATACTGGTGCAACTAAAAACAAGAATGCGATAGCTAAAAGAAGCTTGAATTCAAAAACGTGTAAGTATCTATAAAAATAGATAAAACCAGTTATTAGAATTAATTCTACTGCAAAAGAACCCGTAACCCCTGCTGCATGAATCTTAGTTAATTCATCAGGAAGTCTTACAAATCCAATTACAGTTGCTGCCATAGCAACGATAGAGATAAGAATAAGAAGTATTATTATTATATCTAAAATATTATTTAGAATCATCGCTGAATACCTCCTTCTTAGCTAAGAATCTTGCTGTAACAACTGTACCAACTAGACATATAATTGCGATTATTAGAATAAGTGAAATATATGAAAAAGTTTTATAGTACATACTTACTAAAACTATTAAGCATATAAGTGGCATAGCAAGTAAATCACTCGCTATTAATTTATCAAAAATACTAGGTTTTTTAACGATATAAACTAGTAAGTAGAGTATCATTAATATACTAGCAAAAATTCCTAAAACTATTGTGAAGTTCATAATTTTATCCATCTAAATCAACCTCCAATATCGCTTTTTCAAAACTATTTTTAATTCCTTCAATTTCTCCTTCAATATCGTCAGTATCAAGGCAATGAATAAATAGAGTTGTATTGTCATGACCTACATTAACTGTAAGTGTTCCTGGAGTTAGTGTAATCATATTGGCTAATAATGTGATTTGCCAGTTTTTCTTCACTTGTAAAGGATATTCGAAAATAACTGGATTAACATCAAGATCTTTTCTAAACATCATTTTAAGAACATTAATATCTGCTTTTAAAAGTTCGATTAGGAACATAACTACAAGTTTTATCCATTTATAGATATAAACGTAGTAAAGTTGATCGGCTAAAAAACTTTTAGCGAAAGTTTTTCTTAAGATAAATAGGATAATCATACCCCAGAAAAAACCTACGGCAAAGTATTCAGAATTAAAAGTTCCAGAATAGAACATCCATATAACTCCGACAAAAATATTAATTAAAAATTGTAATGCCATATGTTATGCCCCCTTTCCAAGAACTATCTCAATATATTTTTTCGGATCTAATATCATTTGGACACCGTTATTAATTAATCCGTCCAATTGATTAGAAAATATACCAATTAAAAATGCAACTGCAACAATAGAAACAAGGGGTACTAAGATTCCTTTTGGTAGAGGTCTTAGTTGTAAAGTTTTATTAATATTATCATAGAAAATATTAAGGAATATTCTTACTAAAGAGTAAAATACAATTAATCCAGAAGCTGCAACAAGTGTAGCTATATAGATGTGATTATCTAATACTAGACCTCTAATAATAAGTGCTTTACCATAAAATCCACTGAAAGGAGGTACACCAGCAAGTGATAATACAATTATGAAGTATGTCCAAGCTAGTAATGGGTACTTATTAATTAACCCACATTTTTGAAGGAACTTAACTCCGCTTGTGTAAATAACTAATCCAACTACAATAAATAATGCAGCTTTTAGAAGAATGTCATTTACAGCATAGAATAATGCTCCTTTTACACCATATGTATTAAGAGTAGCAGTTCCACATACCATTACACCAAGTGAAATAACGATATTAAAGATTACAATTTGTTTTAAATTACTTTGATATATTGCACCAATACATCCAGCAATAATAGAGATTGCACCTAAAATTAGTAAGTATGATTTAATGAAACTAGATTCATAGTAGAATAAACCATATGTTCTAATAATTGAGTATAAACCTACTTTTGTTAATAAAGCACCAAAGATAATTGATACTGATATAGGAGGTGCTGCATACGATCTGTTCATCCAAGTGAATAGTGGGAATAGAGCCCCTTTCATACAGAAGACGAATATCATAACTGCTCCAACTAAGTAAACTCCACGTCTATCAGACATGTTAGCGATAGTTTGTGATATATATGCCATATTTAAACTACCAACAATAGTATATAAATATCCAACACTTATAACAAATAAACTACCTGCAAAAACATTCATCAATACATAACTAATAGATGATTTTAATTGTTCTTTGTTGATACCTACTAAAAGAAGTAGGTAAGATGCCATTAATAAAATTTCATAGAATACAAATAGGTTAAAAATATCACCTGTTGTGAATGCTCCATTTATTCCGACCATGATTAATAAGAAACCAGGATAGAAAAAGCTTAATTCACGAATTTTATCAATTGTTTTATAAGAATAGAATAGGGTAGCTAAAAATACTATTCCTGAAGTAGTTACAAGTATACTATTTAAGCCATCTAATGTAAGAGTAATACCAAATGGTGAAGCCCAATTCCCCATTTCTAAAACTAAAACTTTATGTTTCGCTACTTTAAATAGATTGAAGATTGAAAAACCTAAAGTAAGAGCAGTAGCAATGAAAGTTAATAATCTTTGCATGCCAATTCTTCGTCTAAATAATATTGTTATTGCAGCGAATAAAAGAGGTATAAAGATCGGTATAACCGGTAAATTACTATGCATTTATCTTTTTCTCCTTCATATGTTCTACATCCTCAAGTTCAATTACATTGTCACTACGTTTAAGTTTATAGTTAGCAATATAAATTGAAATTAATAGACAAGTTACTGCAAATCCAATTACGATTGCAGTAAGTATTAATGCAGCAGGTATAGGATCAATATAATTTTTTCCAAGTTCTGAGATTATCGGAATATCTCCATCATATAATCCACCTGCAATAAGGATAATTAAGTTAGCGGCGTGACCAAATAGTCCAACACCAATAATTATACGCATCATACTTTTAGAAAGCATAAGGTAAACTCCGAATCCAACAAGTATACCTGATAATATAATCATATAAAATTCCATTATTTACCATCCTTTCCAAAAGCTAAAATTACAGTCATTAAAACACCGACAACAATTAGGTAAACACCTAAGTCAAAAATGGCTGCTGTGTGTAGTTCCATTTCACCCATTATAGGAACATGAACATGAGTGAAGTGGTGTTTAAAGAAGTTTTTACCAGCTACAACACCACTGAAGGCTGTACCGATAGAAAATAATAGTCCAATAGCAGTTACGTAAACATAGTTTATAGGAATTAATTTCATAACTCTATCAATTCCATATGTAAACATTGCTAAAGCTAAAGCCATTGTACATAATAGACCACCAACGAAACCACCACCAGGAAGGAAGTGACCTCCAAAATACAAACTAAGAGAGAGTAAGAATATGCAACCTGAAATAATTGCAGACAGTGATTTTAAAATAATATCATTAGTCTTCATCTTTAGATCCTCCTCTTTTTAAAATTCTAAACATAGCATAAATAATTAATGCTACCATTGTCATTACAGTTATTTCGAATAGGGTATCAAATCCCCTGAAATCAACGATAATAACATTTACTATGTTACCGCCACCAGAAGCAACTACGTTATCAAAGTAGAATTGGCTGATTTCTGATGGGTTTTTATATGCATAAGTTACTAAACCGATAAGTGTAAAACTTATACCAGTAATAGTAGCAATAATTGCATTTGTAAGTTTGAATGGTTGTTTTTCAATATGTTTTGTTCTATTTGTTAAAAGAATGAATGCAACTAAGAAAATAATAGTTGATATTGATTCAATAACAAATTGTGTCATAGCAAGGTCTGGTGCTCTAAATGTAACATATAGAGCAGTCATCATAAATCCTATTCCAGAAGATAGAATAATAAGTACAAGTCTATTGTAAGTATATGCTAGAGCAACACAGCAAATTACTATACAAATTCCAAGTAGTACGTTCATATAATGTACTGTAGAGAACTTATTAATAACAACTGGTCTACCAATAGCAAAGTATCCACCAATAATTGTTAGTGATAAAGTACAGAAAATGTAGCTCATATTTCTTCTAAGTTCATTTGTAATAAATGTATTGTGTAATATTCCACTACCTTTATGTAATTGTTCTCCTAAACTATTGTATAATCCGTGAACTGAAATAATGCTTGGATTATATTTGTAAATAACATTTCTACTTGCATAAAGTTTATAGATAACAGCTGAAATAATTATTACGATAATTGATGTAATTAATTCGCTTGAAATAAAGCTGTGTTCTACATGAGTAATAGCTTCATTTTTAGTTATATTACTTGCTAAAGCTGCTTGTTGGGCAGGTACTACGATGTAATCTTTAATAAAAGTATTTATTATAACAAAAAATACTAAAATAGCAGGTGAAATAAAAATTCCAATACTAGGCAGACGTAATTTTCTATTTCCAAGGACATTCTTATCAAATTTTCCTAAGAAAGGTTTAAATGAAAGAATTAATGAGTAAACTGCAGTACCAATTGCTCCTATTACAACTAATAGAGCTATTAAAACATAGAATAAGCTTGAGCTTGTTAAACTATATACAGATGTTAGGAAATACTCTTTTGAATAGAATCCACTAAGTGGTGGAATTCCTGCCATTGAGAATCCTGCAATAATACTAAGAATATAACTTATAGGCATAATATTTTTAATACCACGAAGTTTATCTATATCTCGAGTATGGAATGTGTGATCGATAATACCAGTAATCATAAATAAACTTGCTTTAAACGCAGCATGGTTAATTATGTGGAAACAAACTGCATAAAATGCAAATGTATAAATGTAATGATTGTTATTATTTAATCCTAAATTAGCAATACCTATCATAAGAGTCATCATACCAAGTTGACTTATAGTAGAATATGCTAATATTCCTTTTAAGTCTTTTAAGAATACTGCTGAAATGGAACCGATAAGCATAGTTATTGTTCCAAAAATAATAAGCGTATTACCGAAAATTGGTGTGAATGAAAATACAATACCAATTCTAAGCAGTAAATATATACCTGCTTTAACCATAGTTGCTGAGTGAAGATAACTACTTATAGGTGTAGGAGCAGCCATTGCATCAGGTAACCAAATATGGAATGGAAACTGTGCAGATTTAGTAAATGCTCCGAAAAGTATAAGAACCATAGCAATGAAATATTTTGAATTATATCCGCTGTTACGGCTAAAGTTAATTATTTCACTAATGTTAAAACTTCCAGTAATATTATTTAGGACGAAAATACCTCCAAGCATAAGGACACCACCAAACACAGTAATAATTAGTGATTTAAGTGCACCTCTTCTTGAAGCATCATTCTCATGCCAATAACTAATAAGTAAGAATGAAGAAACAGAAGTTAATTCCCAAAACATATACATACTTAGTAAATTATCAGAAAGAACTATTCCTAACATGGCAGACATAAAAATAAGTAAAAATATGTAAAACTTATGTAGTTTTTCATCATTAATACTCATATAATAACATGAATATAAAATAACTAATGTTCCAATTCCAGTAATTAGAAGAGCAAACAGAAGTGATAAGCCATCTAGTCTTAGGTTTATATCAAGTCCGACATTAGATGCAAATGCTAGAGTTTTATAAATTATTCCACCAGAATAAATATATTTTAAATTAGATAAAAAATATAGAAACAAAATTAATGGAACAATTATAACAAATTTACCAGTATGTATTTTTTTGAAACTCTTTCTCAAGAAAGGTACAAAAAACATGGCAATTACTGGTAAAAATACAGCTAATTGTAACATAAAAAAACCTCTTTCATAAATTTTATTATAACTTCCATTATATAATAAAATGGCTTGAAATACCATAATAATATTGATTTAGTGTAAAAAAAAGTCTATGAAATAGAGAGTTTAAGAGTATTTATAAATTAAAATAGTAATGTATTTGAATTATAAATATTGTAATAAAAAATATATTAACGAACTATATATATATGGATTAACTAACAGCAAATAAACAATATAAAAAGCGAATTCAATAATATCTATATATAATTAAAATATAGATAATTATTTTTTTAGATATCCCTTGTTTAAGGATAAAAAAAAAGGTATAATAGTGTTATCAAAAATAATTACAGGGGGATTAACTGATGTCGCAAAAACAAACACCACATATTAAACCGAATGGAGTAGAAATAGCTGAAACAATTTTACTTCCAGGTGATCCACTTAGAGCTAAATTTATAGCTGAAACTTATTTAGAGGATGCGGTTTGTTTTAATGAAGTGCGTGGAATGCTTGGGTATACTGGAACTTATAAAGGTAAAAAGATATCTGTAATGGGAACTGGTATGGGACCAGCTAGTATCGGTATTTATTCTTATGAATTAATTCACACTTTTGGAGTTAAAAATTTAATTAGAATTGGAACTTGTGGAGCACTACAACCTCAAGTTAAATTATATGATGTAATTTTAGGATTAGGTTCTTCAACTAACTCAAATTATATGCATCAATATAACATTCCAGGAAACTTCAGTTTAACAGCTTCATTTGACTTACTTTTAAAAGCTTATAACAAAGCTCAAGATATGGGACAACCAGTACATGTTGGGAATATTTTATGTAGTGAAGTGTTCTATAACGCTGATGAAAAAGCTATGGAAAATTGGATTAAAATGGGTGTATTAGCTGTCGAAATGGAAAGTACGGCACTTTATGCTAATGCAACTGCAGCTGGAGTAAATGCTTTAACAATCTTAACAGTTAGTGATTCACTAGTTACTGGTGAAGAAACTACTCCAGAAGAAAGACAAACAGCATTTACAAAAATGATGGAAATAGCATTAGATTTAGCATAAAATAAATAAAATTATAAAAGATAAAGAGGTGTAAGATATGAGCAATTATAAAGAATTGTATGATAAATGGCTTAATAGCCCTGCATTAACAGAAGAGGAAAAACTTCAACTAAAAAGTATAGAAAATGATGAAGTAGAAAAAGAAGATAGATTTTATAAAGAATTAGAATTTGGAACTGCTGGTTTACGTGGAAAAGTAGGGATGGGTTCTAACAGAATGAACCGTTTCATTATTGCGCGTGCAACTAAAGCATTAGCTCAAACAATAATTGACAATGGATTACAAGAAAAAGGTATTGCTATTGCACATGACCCACGTCTATTCTCTAAAGAATTTGCTAAATTAGCTGCTTTAGTAATGGCAAGTAACGGAGTGAAAGCTTACTTATTTGAAGATTTAAGACCAACGCCAGAATTATCATTTGCAGTACGTTACCTAGGAACTGCTAGTGGTATTAATATTACAGCCAGTCACAATCCAAAAGAATATAATGGATACAAAGTATATTGGCAAGAAGGATCACAAATCAAATCAGATATAAGTGATAAAGTTCTTGAATATATTAATTCAATGGATATCTTCGATGACTATGTAACAATAACAGAAGAAGAAGCATTAGAAAAAGGTCTATTAGAATACATCGGTGAAGAAGTTGACGAAAAATTCTATGCAGAATCATTAAACTGTGCAATAAACGATGAAAATATTGATAAAGATATTTCAGTAGTTTATACACCACTTAACGGAGCTGGATACAAAGCTGTAACTACAGTGTTAGCACGTCGTGGATTTAACAATGTTCATGTTGTTGAAGAACAAAAAGATCCAGATGGAACATTCCCAACAATCGAATATCCAAATCCAGAAGATACAGCAGCTTTCGAATACGGTGAAAGATTAGCTAAAGAAGTTAATGCTGAAGTAATTATTGCAACTGACCCAGACTGTGACCGCTTAGCAGTAGAAGTTATTCATAATGGAGAGGTTGTATCTCTAAATGGTAACCAAGCTGGTGCAGTATTAGTTCAATATGTTATTGAAAATCTTGCTAAACAAAATAAATTACCTGAAAATCCAGTTTTAGTTAAATCTATCGTTACTTCTAAAATGGTAGAGCCGCTATGTAAAGAATATGGAGTAGAAGTAATTGACGTACTTACAGGATTCAAAAACATCTGTGCATTACCTAATGAGTGGGATAATACTGGTGAGAAAAACTATGTTATGGGATATGAAGAAAGTATCGGATACAATGTAGGAACATTCTTACGTGATAAAGACGGTGTAACTATTGCTATGTTATTAGTAGAAGCAGCAGCATTCTACAAAAAACAAGGTAAAACATTAGTAGATGTATTAGATGCGTTCTATGAAAAATATGGATATTACTTAGATAAAACTATTTCAATCGTATTAGAAGGAGCAGCAGGAGCTCAAAGAATTAAACGTATGATGGAGAAATATCGTGAAATCTTTGCTCGTGAAATAGCAGGAAGTGAAGTAGTAGCGATTACTGATTATCTAGTACAAAAAGAAAAAAATGTAGCTACTGGTGAAGAAAAAGATATCGAAATTGAAAAAACTGATGCGGTTAAATTCAGTTATTCTGATGAATCATGGTATACTTTACGTCCAAGTGGAACAGAGCCAAAAGTAAAACTTTATGTCTACGTTAAAGATGCAGATAAGAAAGTTGCAGAAGAAAAATTAGTTAAATTCGAAGAAAAAGTATTAGAATTGCTTTATTCAATAGACTAATAAATATTGAAAGGAGTGAGTTATTAACTCACTCCTTTTTCTTTATAAGAAAACTATTTGTTATAGTATTTTAAATATTCTTTACAGAATGCTCTAGCTGATAACTTGCCACTTTGTCTATCTGCATAGCTACTACTTACAAATTTTGAAATTTCATCAGTATATTCTACTTTTGGTAGAGGTTTTTCCAATACAGTTTCTCTATTAATGGCGAAAGTTGAGAAACAAATACCTACTAATCTAGTTTGTCTAGTCTCATGATTAAATGCGCTTAATTCAGCAAAAATCTCAACACTTCGTGTACCAACTCTTGAAACATAGCTATCAATTATTAATGCTTCGTGACGATGTACTACGTCTAAAAATTGATAAGTATCAATACTTGCAGTGAAGAATGGTAGGTGAGTGTATCTGCGGATAACTAATCCTTGTACATCATCAAGCCAATATAATGTTTGACCACCAAATAATGTATCGTGTCTGTTCATGTGGTTAGGGTAAATAGTATGGTAGTTTTCAACCCTAGTATCTTTATAATTCATAACTTCTTGCATGAAATATTTCTCCTTAATGTGTTTGTTTACTAATATCTAAAAATTTAGAGTACATAGCTCATTGTAACATAAATTTTAAAAAAATAGTATATTTTAAATGAAATATTATTAAAGAATAACTTAATAAAAAAAGGATTTAACTTTGAAAAAAATAAAATTAAATCCTATATAAGATTTACATTAATATCGTAATGATTATTTTTATATATTAGTCATTATTTGAATTTGCTGCTTTTTGAGCATTTTTAGCAGTTTCTTCAGCACTCTTTTGAGCGTTTTTAGCCATTTCTTCTCCTGTTTTGGCAGCTTCTTCGCCAGCTTTTTGAACATTTTTAGTAGCTTCATCTGCTACTTTTTTACCACTTTCAGTAGCTTCTTTAGCTTGTTTACTAGCTTCATCAACTTGTTTATTAGTATCGTCTGCAACTTTTTCTTCTTTAGTTTTAGAGCTACAAGCTGCTAAACTAATTGTTGTTAAAAGTGCAACAAATGTTAGTAAAAATTTCTTCATATCAATGAAAACCTCCTAAAGAAAATTTGATTGTACAATTTGGTACATATTAATGGTATAAAAAATAGTTAATTGGAAATATATAATATACCCAAATATATTAAATATTTAATATGTTTGTAATGCTACTATAAAAAATTAATTTATAATAAAAATTATTATACCCCCTTACATTTGTTAAAAAAGTGTATTATAATTAATATAAAGTATATAAATGAGGTGAATAATAATGAAATATGAAACTATGTTAGAACGTTTTTTAGGATATGTTAATTTTAAATCTAGATCAGATGCTAGTAGTACAACTCTTCCATCAACACCAGAACAAAAAGATTTTCTTCGTATGTTAAAAGGTCAATTAGAAGAGTTAAATCTTAAAGATATTGTTCTTAATGAAGAAAACTGGTTCTTAACTGCAACGCTACCAGCAAATACAGATAAACCATATGATAAAATAGGTTTCATTTCACATGTTGATACAGCTGATTTCAATGTAGAAGGGATTAGCCCACGTGTAATTGAAAACTATGATGGTAAAGATATTGTTTTAAATAAAGAACAAAATATAGTGATGACTACTGAAGAGTTTCCAAATCTACATAACTATAAAGGTTTAACACTTATTACAATTGATGGGACAACATTACTAGGAGCGGATGACAAAGCTGGTATTACAGAAATAGTTGAAGCTGTAAAATATTTAAGCGAACATCCTGAAATTGAACATGGAGAAATTAGAATAGCGTTTGGTCCAGATGAAGAAATTGGACGTGGAGCAGATCACTTTGATGCAAAAGGTTTTGCAACTGACTATGCGTACACTATGGATGGTGGTGTATTAGGAGAACTTCAATATGAAAGTTTTAATGCTGCTCAAATTACATATAAAATTACAGGTGTTAGTGTTCACCCAGGTACTGCAAAAGGTAAAATGAAAAATGCTAATATGATTGCAGCAGAATTAGCATCATTATTCCCAGAAAAAGAAGTACCTGAGCATACAGAAGGATATGAAGGATTCTATTTATTACACAATATGCAAGCTAGAATTGAAGAAGCTGAAATGGTATATATTATTCGTGATCATGACAAAGAAAAATTCCTTGCTCGTAAAAAATTCGCAGAGGAAGTTGCAGCGAAAATTAATGAAAAATATGGTAATGTTGTAGAGTATGAACTATATGACCAATATTACAATATGGGAGATGTTATTAAAGAAGATAAACGCTGTGTTGATGTGGCAGAACAAGCTATTAAAAATGCAGGTGTAACTCCTATTATTATTCCTATTCGTGGTGGAACAGATGGTTCAAAAATTTCGTATATGGGTATTCCAACTCCAAATATCTTTGTTGGAGGAGAAAACTTCCATGGTCAATACGAATTTAGTTGCTTAGAACATATGATAAAAGCTGCTGATACAATTGTGGAGATTGCAAAATTAGCAAAAAAGTAGAAAAAATCACACCTTGGTGTGAAAGATAAAGAAATACAATGACTAGACTAGATTATTTTCTGAAATTGAGTTTTGAGTTTTCAGATGTATATCTAGTCTAGTTTTAATTTGTACTTTAAATTTCTTAAAAATATTAAAAAATATAGAGAAAAACGGTGCAACAAAGCGAAATATATGGTAAAATAGTTACTGTATAAATAATGAATAAATATAGAGAGGGGTATGTGAAATGACTAAGAAAACATTTTACGTAACAACACCGATTTATTATCCAAGTGGTAATTTACATATCGGTCATGCCTACACAACAGTAGCATGTGATGCACTAACTAGATATAAAAAATTAAGTGGATATGATACATTTTTCCTAACTGGAACAGATGAACATGGACAAAAGATTCAACAAAAAGCTCAAGAAAAAGGGATTAGTGAACAAGCTTATGTTGATGATATGATTAAAGACATTAAAAAATTATGGAAAGCTATGGACATAGACTATAGCAAATTTATCAGAACAACTGACGATTATCACGAAAGAGCTGTTGCTGAAATTTTTGAGCGCCTTGTAGAAAAAGGTGACATTTACTTAGGTGAATATCAAGGTTGGTATTCTATAAGTGATGAAGAGTACTTTACAGAAACTCAATTACAAGAAGTTTTCCGTGATGAAGAAGGAAATATGATTGGTGGTATTGCGCCAAGTGGTAATGAAGTTAAACTTGTAAGTGAAGAATGTTACTTCTTCAAAATGAGTAAATATGCTGATCGACTAGTTAAATACTATGACGAACACCCTGAATTTATTCTTCCTGAAAGCAGAAAGAATGAAATGTTAAATAACTTTATTAAACCAGGTTTAGAAGATCTTGCTGTAACACGTACAACATTTGATTGGGGTGTAAAAGTAAAATCTAACCCTAAACATGTTGTTTATGTATGGATTGATGCATTAGTAAACTATATCACAGCTCTAGGATATGCTACTGGAGAAAGTGAAGAACTATTCAATAAATACTGGCCTGCGGATGTTCAAGTAGTAGGTAAAGAAATCGTTCGTTTCCACGTTATTTATTGGCCAATTCTATTAATGGCATTAGACTTACCACTTCCTAAAAAAGTTTTCGCACATGGTTGGTTATTAATGAAAGATGGAAAAATGAGTAAATCTAAAGGGAATGTAGTAGATCCTTATATGTTAATAGAACGCTATGGATTAGATGCCGCGCGTTATTACTTACTACGTGAAGTTCCATTTGGACAAGATGGAATATTCACGCCTGAGAGTTTCATCGATAGAATTAACTCAGACCTTTCAAATGATTTAGGAAACTTACTAAATAGAACAGTCTCTATGATTAATAAATATTCTGGCGGTGTGATTCCAAAATTTGTTGAACCAACAACTGAATTTGATAAAGAATTAATAGACTTATCTAAAGAAGTTATAGCAGAATATGAAGAATATATGGAAAATATGCAGTTTTCTAAAGCATTAGAGTCTGTATGGAAGTTTATATCTAGAACCAATAAATATATAGACCAAACTACACCTTGGATTTTAGCTAAAGATGAAGCTAATAAACCAGAGTTAGATAAGGTAATGAACTATCTAGCAGAAAGTTTACGTATAGCTACAATTTTAATTTCACCAGCTTTAACAAATGCCCCTAAAGAAATAGCTAAACAGTTAGGAATTAGCGAAGAGCTACTAACGTTTGAAACAGCTAAAACATTTGGTGTATTCGATGGAACTGTAAAAGTTGTAGAAAAACCGACTCCAATCTTCCCAAGATTTGATAAAGATGTTGAAGTAGAATATATTAAAGAGCAAATGTCTCCAAAAGCATTAGCAAATCTTGAAACTGAATCAAAAGAAGAAAAAGATGATTCATATGTTGAATTAGCAGAAGAGATTTCAATTGATAAATTCTTCGAAACATCACTAAGAGTAGCTGAAGTATTAGAATGTGAAAAAGTTAAGAAAAGTTCTAAACTTCTTAAATTCAAATTAGATTTAGGTAATCACCAAAGACAAATAGTTTCTGGTATTGCTAAATATTATGATCCATCTGAGTTAATAGGGAAAAAAGTAGCCGTAGTAGCTAACTTAAAACCTGTTAAACTTTGTGGAGAACTAAGTGAAGGTATGATTTTATCAGCAGAAAAAGATGGTATTTTACGTGTTATAGAAATTAATGCAGACATACCAAATGGAGCAGAGATTAGATAATTATTAATAAAAATCCCTAGAGGTTATCTTTAGGGATTTTTTGATATTCATTTTAAAATTATATTTTTAGGAAGTTGAAATTAAACACACTATAAGTGTATTGAAAAAAGACCTTTCATAAAAAGAAAGGTCTTTTTATCTAATTATTTTTTTTCTGAGTAGTGTTTTGAGTTGTACTATTTTTTTGGTTATTTGAACTATTATTGTTTTCTTTATTTATATCTTTAGAGTTCGCAGATTCACGGTTTACTTCTGTTATACGTACAGGATTAACAGGTACATATGAGCCATCAGAAATATAGTAAATCAATCTATTGTTTTTAGAGATACCATAACCATTTATATTTAATACAGCACCATTACTCATAGTAACACGTACTTTACTTAATTCTTCATCTGAATAGATGTTTTGTGAAGCTAGAAGTTTAATAGCTACAGGTCTAGAAATTGGGTTAGAAAGTTGATCTTCTTTTTTATCAATGCTAACAAACTTCTCATTTGCAGTTATATATTTACCAGAATGTTCTCCCGATGAGATACGGTACATCATATAACCTGCAGGGGAAACTAATTTATCAACTTTTAATTTAGTGCCTGCTTCTATAACATCTCCAGTATCAGACCAGTTAGCGGATTTAAATGAATGTATTTTCTTATTAACTGTCACTTCACGTTTAACATCAAATGAATATGAAACGAAAGTACCAGCAAGTTTGGCTGTGATTTCTTCATCTTGGGCTTCTGAATCAATACGAGCAGCGTTTGCTTTTTCTTGCGCCTCTAATATTTTTGCTTTTTCTTCAGCTTCTTTTTGTTTTTTCATTTCTTCCGTTGAATCTACTTGAGTAGTTTGGAGGTCATCGAAACCAACATAATGTTCTTGAGCAGAAGAAACAAATTTTAGTGTAATTAAGAAGAAAATAGAAAGAAGAGTAGCTAGTATTAGAGAAGTAGCTATTTTTACTTTTATATTACTTCCTGTTTTCTTAATATTATCATAGTTTTCAACATCTTTTTTAAAGATTTTTTTCAAAACAGTTGCTTTAATACTGGTAAAAGCTGCAACGAAAATATTTTGAAGTTTATTGTTAGAATCTTTAACTTTGAATACAGTCTCATCTTCATTTACAACTTCTTTTTTAATACTATTAATTTCTTTTCTAAAACCAGCTAATTTTTGTTCTAAATCAAGTTGTTTTTGAATTTTTTCAATTTGTTTTTTCTCTGCAGAAATATCTTTATTAAGCTGTTGTTTTTCAGCTATAAGAGAGTCCAATTTCTCTTTTACCGGTTGTATTTTTTCTTGTTCTTCATTTCTACGTTTTAAGCGGTGAAGTAACATTTTTTGATCTTCTATTTTGTCTTCTGTAATTAGTAATGAATTTTGAAGGTGTAAGAGATTATTTTCGTGTTCTCTTTTTTGATTTTGTTTTTCAAGTAATTCTATTTTCTTTTTCTCATCAGCTAATTTTTGTGCTTTTTCTCTCTCTTCGAACTCTCTTCTTCTTTTTTCAGCTTGTTCACGTTCAAGACGTTCTTGCTCTAATTTTTTCTCATGGGCAATACGTTCACGTTCAAGACGTTCTTGTTTACGTTTTTCAGCTTTTTCTTTTTCGATACGTTGACGTTCTAATTCTTTTTCACGGGCAATGCGTTCACGTTCAAGACGTTCTTGTTCACGTTTTTCAGCTTTTTCTTTTTCGATACGTTGACGTTCTAGTTCTTTTTCACGTTCAATACGTTCACGTTCAAGGCGCTCTTGTTCACGTTTTTCAGCCTTTTCTTTTTCAATACGTTGACGTTCTAGTTCTTTTTCACGTTCAATACGTTCACGTTCAAGACGCTCTTCTTCTTCTCTTTCAGCAGCGCGACGTTTTTGTTTTTCAGCAATTTTTTGTTGTGTTAGTTCAAATTGTTTTCTTTCTTCTTCTAGTTGAATAGCACGTTGTTTAGCTTCTTTTTCTTTTTGAATAAGCTCTTCATCTTCTATCTGAACATCATTTTCTTTGTATTCTTCTATTTTTTCGGGGTCGTGATTAGTAACTTGTTTATTATTATCAATTTGTTTATATTCAATTGATTGTTTACTTATATTGATTTCCTTATTATCAGTTATATGTTTACTTTCAACAACTTCTTTTTTGTCAGTTGTTTTTTTGATTTCATTATTTAATTTTTCTTCATCTTCATGATCAGCATCATCATCCTCAAATTCTTCAAAAGCCAATTTTTCGACTTTAGTTTTTAAATTACTTACTTGAGATTTTAAACGCCCAAAAAAAGAAGATGTATTCTCTTTTTCTAAGTCAGAGTTAGATGATTGCTCTTCATTGAACTTTTCTTTTTCTTCGGTTGTCATGTTAATAATCCTTTCACTCACTAGTAGGATATATTATATCATAAAATGATGTTAATACTACATTAAAAGGAATTAAAAACCTAATAAAAAATAAAGAAAAAACTTTGCTACTCTAATTGAAATATGTTATCATTAAGTATATGTATTTTTATGGAAGGATAATGATTATTTAAATCATAAGGTAATTAATAATGAAAAAAACAATTAGCTTTAAAGGCACTAATATTACAATAGAAGATAAAGTAAATGTAGGTGATGTTTTCCCTAATTTCAAGGCAACAAATAAAGATTTATCAGACTTTAATCTTGAAGATTATAGAGGAAAAGTTTTAGTAATTAATGCATTTCCATCAGTAGATACTGGTGTTTGTGCTGTTCAGACTACTAGATTTAACCAAGAAATTAAGAATTATGATAATGCAGTTGTTATAACTGTTTCTAAAGATTTACCATTTGCTCTTGGACGTTTTTGTGCAGATAAAGGTGTAGATAATGCAGTTACTGTGTCAGACTACAAATATCGTGATTTTGAAAATCAAGCAGGTCTTTTAATTGAAGAATTAGGATTATTAGCACGTGCAGTATTTGTAGTTGATACTGAAGGTGTAGTTCGTTACAAAGAATTATGCGAAGAAGTAGGAAATGAACCTGATTTTGAGAAAGCATTAGAAGAAGTAAAAAATCTAAGTGCGAGGTAGTAAATGACGGAATTAAAATATATTAATAAAGAAGAAAACAAAAATTTGCAAATTAATGACCTTATCACTTTAGGCCTTTACACTATACTTTTAATTATAGTAATGGGAGCTGGAGTAGGTATAGGAACTCTTTTAACTTCTGTAATTTTTGGTGGTAAAGTATATTTTGCTACATATACTTCAGTAGTAGCTGCTCTAGTGTGTGGTGGAGTATATAGTTTAATCTTTAATAAAATTAATAAAAACATGTCGATATTTATTATGACTGCTATAATTGCCTTATTTATGGCACTTTCTGGACATGCGTTTATTGGTTCTATAGCTTTATTTATAGCCGCTATATGTGCAGAGTTTTTCTTTAGAAAAAATAATGAGTATTTATCATATCTGTTTTTTAATCTTGGAAATATAGGAATAATTTTACCAATGTTTTTTATGAAAGATAACTATATTAAACATCTACAAGGAAGAAACTTTCCTCAAGAAAAAATAGATTTGGTTATGCAAAGTTCAGATATGAAAACTTTTATTTTTATAGTAGTATTTACTATTATTTTTTCACTAGTAGGTACGTATATCGGAAGAAAGATTTATTTCAAAAACTTTAAAAAAGCAGGATTATAATATGTTGAAGTTAGATATAAGAGTGAAAATTTTAGTTCTTATTCTTGCTAATATCTTAATGTTTAAAATGATGACCTTAAATTTACATCTAGTTATTGCTGTATTATTTACACTATATCTAGGTGTAAATTCTAATTTTAGAAGAATGATGAACTTATTTTTAATATATATGTTTTTTACGATTTATGAGATGTATTTTTCTCATACAGTAACACTAAAAGTTATTGATAGTTTTTTATTACTAACATCGTTAATGTATAAAACACTATATTTTCCTTTGTGCGCGGGAATAGCATTAGTTAGTAGTTCTAAAGTATCAGAATTAATATGCTTTTTAAGACAAATAAGGTTACCTAAAAAAGTGATTATAGTTTTAGCTGTTTTATTCAGATTTTTCCCAGTTCTTTTGACAGACTACAAACTTATAAGAAACTCATTAAAAATCAAAGGTATAGGAGTTAATAGAGGATATTATTTACTACATCCAATTAAATTTTTTGAATATGTATTTGTACCATATGTAATAATTAGTACGAATATAGCAAATGAATTGTCGGTATCGTGCTTATGTAGAGGGTTAGATAATGAGAATGAGCCTACATCATTTGTGGAATTGAAATTCAAAATACAAGATTACATTTTCTCTATTTTGGTAATTATTGGATTTGTTTATATTATGTTTATGAGGTGATAAATTGATAGAGTTTAAAAATTTTAATTATAAATACATAGGATCTGAAAAATTGAATATTGAAAATTTGTCACTAAATATAAAAAAGGGAGAATGTGTTCTTTTTACTGGAAGAAGTGGATGTGGTAAAACAACGATTCTTCGAGTATTAAATGGTTTAGCTCCAGAGTTTTTTAACGGAGGTTTTAGTGGAGGATTAAAAGTAGCCCATCTTAAGATAGGGGATAGATTAAAGGAATTCTCTAAGGTTGTAGGTAGTGTTTTCCAAAATCCGAAAAATCAATTTTTTAATTTAGACTCAACTAGTGAATTAGCTTTTAGTATGGAAAATTATGGTTATTCCAAGGATGAAATAGCCCAAAGAATGAATAAAATTGTTAAAGATTTTTCAGCGGAACATCTACTAAACAGGAACATACTGGAGTTAAGTGGTGGAGAAAAGCAGCGCTTGGCATTTATGGCAAGTATGATGCTAGATGCAGATATCTATGTACTAGATGAAATAACAAGTAATTTAGATTTGAAGGCTATTGAGCTAATTGCATCTATAATGCAAACACTAAAAGATCAAGGTAAAACAATTATAGTAGCAGAACATAGAATTTATTATTTAAGAGACCTTATTGATAGAATGTATATAATAAGGGAAGGTCAGATAATTCAGGAAGTAACAAAAGATCAATTACAACATTTCGATGGTAGTCATTGTAAAACTCGTCAAATAGACTTAACGAAAGTTCAACTTAGAGAAAAATCTAAGAGGGAATATAAACAAAATTATCTCCAAATCGATAATTTAGAGTATAAAGTTAATAAAAACATATTGAAAATAAAAAATGAAAGTTTTGATTCATCTAAGATTTATACAATAATCGGAGATAATGGTTGTGGAAAAACTACATTTGCTAATGCATTAAGTGGTTTAATTAAATCAAAAAATTCAGTATTATTAAATAATATTCCATTAAAAAATAAAGATTTAATAAAAAATACGTTCCAGGTAATGCAAGATGTGAACTATCAATTATTTACAAATCAGGTAGAAAAAGAAATTAAACTTGGTAGCAATAATCTTGAAAGATTTGATGAAGTAATAGATAAGCTAAGTATTAGACCATTTTTAAAGAGACATCCTAATACTCTATCTGGTGGAGAAAAACAAAGGGTAGCAATAGCATCCGCATTATTATCAAATAAGAAAATTTTAATCTTTGATGAACCTACTAGTGGTTTAGACTATGTTAATATGATAGAATTAAGTAGTCTGATTGAAGAAATAGCCGAAGAAGATGTAGTAATATTTATTATTACTCATGACTATGAATTTCTATGTACGATTTCGGATGAGGTACTGTACTTCGATGAAAATGGTCTTAAAGAAAGAATAAAAGTCAATGAAGAAAATAAAGAAAAAATCTTAAATATAATGAGCTAATATGATTAACATATTAGCTTTTTTTAGTCTGAAAAACATAAAGTAGTACCTATCAAAAAACTTGTCTAAATAGGTGTATCATGATAAAATAAATAGGTTATATTATTAAGATAGGAGGGGTAAAATTGTCTTACGCTTCGGATATGAAAAAGGAATTAACCTTAATAGAAATTACGCAAGATAGAGAATTTCTCTCGGAATTATCAGCGTTAATAAAGATGAATGGTATTTTGACGATAGCAAATGGTAGGTTAAGTCTTAGCTTTCAAACAGAAAATGCTTCAATAGCTAGAAGGATGTATTCTCTTATAAAGTATTTTTATAAGGTACATATCAATATTTCTGTTAGAAAAAAATTGAAATTAAAAAAGAATAATGTATATATATGTCGTTTAGATCAAGATGTTAAAGCAATATTAACAGATTTATATATATTAAATGATGATTACACTATGAGATTAGATATTGCAGAAGAACTAATTGACACAGAAGAGAAGAAAAAAGCTTATTTAAGAGGAGCTTTTTTAGCTGGTGGTTCAATTAATAATCCACGAACTTCAAGTTATCATATGGAGATTTTCTCTTACTATGAAGAACATAATAAAGAATTAATGGAACTTTTAAACTCATTTAATTTAAATGCAAGAAGTTTAGAAAGAAAAAAAGGTTTTATAGTATATATAAAAGAATCGGAAAAAATTGCAGAATTTATAAACTTAGTTGGAGCATATCAAGCATTGTTCCAATTTGAGGATGAACGTATTGTACGTGATATAAACAACTCTGTAAATAGAATGCAAAACTGCGATATGGCAAATATGAATAAAACAGTTAATGCATCTGCAAAGCAGGTTGAGGATATAAATATAATCGAAGAACGATTAGGGTTAGATAACCTTGATGATAAACTTAGAGTAGTAGCAGAAGCTAGATTAAAGTATCCTGAATATCCTCTAAAAGAAATTGCAGAAATGATAGAAGATGGAAAATTATCTAAATCAGGATTAAATCATAGATTTAGAAAAATAGCTAAAATAGCTAAAGAATTAAAAGAAGGAACTTATCAACCAAAATAAAAGGAGAAGAACAATGAGTAAATGGGATGAACAAATTTTAGTAATAAATAGAAAAGATCTTTTTAACAATGAAGAAAATCATTTTTATGGATTTTTACCTAGAGAAGATGAAAAAGTAAAAAAAATAGTTGATACATTCACTTCGTATGAAGTAAAACGTCGTGGTGATATGGAGGAAGATAACAGTTATAAACAACTTATAGGTTATGCTGTTATTAAAGATCGTAATACAAAAGAAATATTAGTTTATAAACGTCTAGTTGGTGGAGGTGAAGCAAGACTTCACGGGAAAGCATCTGTCGGAATCGGTGGACATATGAATGAAGTAGAAGGAAAAACTATTTATGAAATGCTAAAAATTAATGCAGCTCGTGAGTTGTTTGAAGAAGTAGGTGTTTCTGAAGAATATGCATTAAAAAATCTTCATTTCATAGGTTTAATTAATGATGACAAAACAGAAGTAGGTCAAGTTCACATCGGTGTTGTCTATGAATGTGAAGTTGATAAATCTAATGTAGTAGTTAGAGAAGATGATACTCTAGAAATCAAATGGACTACAGGAGATGATGCGCGACAAGAAGAAAATTACGAAAGTTGGTCAAACTTTTTAAAACCAATTATGTAATTTAGTATATTAGACTGGATTTTATAAATTAATATATAAAGTCCAGTCTATTTAATTTGATAAGTGTTAAAAAATCTAACATAATATTGTAATAAAATTCATTACAATGTAAGATAGATATATATAGTATTTAAAAGCTCGGCTCGAGTATAGGTTCGATCTAGAGTTTTTGTTTTTTTTATATGTATAAAATAAAATATAGAAAGGATGATTGCATGTTCAATATCAAGATGGATATGATTCAAACAGTAGGTTTAGCTGTTATTATTTTGATAGTAGGACGAATTTTAAGAACAAAGGTTAGAATTTTTGAAAAATATTGTATCCCATCACCAGTAATTGGGGGATTTTTATTCGCAATAATAAACTTAATTTTAAGACAAACTAATTTTATAATTTTTGAATTTGATAATACTTTACAAAGTTTCTTTATGACTGTATTTTTTACAAGTATTGGATTTAATGCTAGTTGGAGACTTTTAAAAGTAGGTGGAAAAAAAGTAGTATTATTTTTACTATGTGCAATAGGGCTAGTAATATTACAAAATGTAGTAGCACTAGGAATAGGTTTAGCAACAGGTGTAGATCCATTAGTTGCGCTTTTAACAGGTTCGACAGCAATGACTGGAGGACATGGTACAGCAGCAGCTATGGCACCAATAGTTGAAGATTTAGGTCATACAGGAGCAAAGAGTGTAGCTATAGCGGCAGCTACTTTTGGTCTTATAGCTGGTTCTAGTATGGGGGGACCATTAGCAAATAGGCTTATAAGAAAGAAAAACTTAAAAGTTAAACCTCAAAAAATTGAAGATAAACAAAAGAATGATGAATTTTTATTTGATAATGATGTAAAAAAATTAGATGGTGAAAATTTTGCAAAAGCATTTTTCTTAATTTTACTATCAATGTTTATAGGTAGCTATGTATCAAGTTATTTAAATCACTATTTAAATTTCCCAAGTTATATCGGACCTATGTTAGTTGCCGCGGTTTTGAGAAATATTTCAGATTCAACAACAAAGTTCGACCTTCATTATGAAGAGGTTCATATATTAGAAGATGTTTCGTTGAATTTATTCTTAGGAATGGCAATGATAAGTTTAAAACTATGGGAATTAGGTAGTGTAGCAGGTCAATTAGCTTTATTATTAATTGGTCAAGTAGTACTTGCTTATCTATTTATATACTTTATTACATTTAAAGTTATGGGAAGTAACTATGATGCAGCAGTTTTATCATCAGGACACGCAGGATTTTCGTTAGGAGCAACACCTAATGGAATTGCCAATATGCAAAGTGTCTGCGATAAATACAAGTATTCGTATATAGCATTCTTCGTTATGCCAATAGTTGGTGCACTATTTATAGACTTCTTTAACGTTGCTATAATAAGTGGATTCTTCTCGTTTTTAGCAAGATAATAAATAAAAAAACATGTCAAGAAAGTACTTAACTACTCCTTGACATGTTTTTTATATTAAAGAAAGTTTACAATTATTATTATATTAAACTAATCTCTTTCAATTTTTTCAAGTCCACGCATGTATGGGCGTAGTACTTCTGGAACTGTGATAGAACCATCTTCGTTTTGATAGTTTTCGATAATTGCAGCTAAACAACGTCCTACAGCAAGACCTGATCCGTTTAATGTATGAATAAATTCTACTTTTCCAGTATCTTCACGTTTGAATCTCATATTAGCACGACGTGCTTGGAAGTCAGTACAGTTTGAGCATGAACTGATTTCTTTATATGCATTATAACTTGGTAACCAAACTTCGATATCATAAGTTTTTGCACTAGAGAATCCAGTATCACCAGAACAAAGTGTAATAACACGATAAGGTAGGTTTAGTTTTTTCAGAATGTTTTCCGCATGACCAGTCATAATTTCTAATTGTTCATAAGAATTTTCTGGTTTAGAGAAACGAACCATTTCTACTTTGTTAAATTGGTGAAGACGAATTAATCCACGAGTATCACGTCCAGCACTTCCCGCTTCTGATCTAAAGCAAATACTAAATGCAGTTACACCTTTTGGTAACATATCTTCACTTAAAATTTCATCATTATAGTAGTTTGTTAATGGTACTTCTGCAGTAGGGATAAGAGTTAATCCTTCTGATTCAACAGTATAAACATCCTCTACGAATTTAGGGAATTGCCCTGTACCAAATAAAGCAGTTCTATTAACTAATTGAGGCACCATATATTCTTCATATCCGTGTTCAGTAACGTGAATATCAAGCATAAAGTTAATAAGAGCACGCTCAAGTAAAGCCCCAGCTTTTTTGTAGAATACGAATCTACTTCCAGAAATTTTTGCAGCACGTTCGAAGTCAGCAATATCTAATTCTTCAACTAAATCCCAGTGAGCTTTAGGTTCAAAACCAAATTCGCGAACTTGTCCAATACGACGAACTTCAATATTTTCATCTTCAGTTTCACCGTATGGAGTTTCATCAGAGATTAGGTTAGGGATACGAATAATTTTTTCATTAATTTCTTCAGAAATTTGTTTAACTTCAATATCACGTGCAGTAATATCATCAGAAACTTTTTTCATTTCATTAATTACATCTGTAGCATCTTCACGTTTACGTTTTAATACAGCTATTTCTTCACTACGTTTATTACGAAGTGCTTTTAAGTCCTCAACTTCAACTAGTAAAGAACGGCGTTTTTTATCAAGGTCTAAAAGAACATCAACAACCTCAGTATCTAAATTTCTAGCTGATAATTTTGCTTTTACCATTTCAGGATTTGCTCTAAATAATTTAATATCTAACATATACATTGCTCCTTTAATTTTTATTTATTGGAAATCTTATATTATTAAAAAGGATAAAATAAAAATCCCTTACGTCAAAGACGTAAGGGACGATTCATATACTAACCGCGGTTCCACCCAAATTCAATCTAATAAGATTCTCAAAAGTTTAATTTGATATTGCTATAGTAGAATTTTAAAATAAACAATGAGTGTTTTCAGCTTAGTCACTCTCTCTGAAAAAGTTTTTAGATTAAAACATGTCTATAATCAAATTATATATATCTATTTAAAATCATTTTACTCTATTTCTACTAAATATGTCAAGTATTTACCGAAAATTTAGTAGATTTTTTCTAAGTATAAGTAAGGAATTTGGTTTATCTTAATTTTATACGATTAAAATTATTTGTCGGGTGTACCTGTATTAGCATTTGAATTTGGAGAAGAACCAATATTTGGTTTAACATCTGTAGAAGGATTTGCTGGTTTTTCTACAGAGTTATTAACTACGTTGTTGTTTTCAACAGCTTTGTTTTCAACAACTTTGTTATTTGTAGGTTTATTATCTGTAACTTTATTTTCAACAGCTTTATCTTGTTTATCATTATTTTCAGCTCGTAAGTTAGGAAGTGGTTTAGATAAATCAATAGCGCTAGCAAGTATTACATGAGTTTTCCCATTAAGTGTAAATACTAATGCTTTCCCATTTGGAGTATCAATTACTGAAATTGAAGATGGACTAATACCTAATGCTTGTGCAAGATAATTAACTTTTGCTTGTATATTAGCATTATCATTATTGCTATTACTATCTTTATCTACTGAATTATTTTTGTTATCTTCAGCTTTTTTATTTTCAACAGGAGCTTTCTCATCTTTAATTATATATTTTGCTTTTGAAAACTCTAATGTAGGTAAAAAGTCGCTAAGTTCATCAACAAATTGTTTTGCAGATTTAAATATAGTTTCACCAGATTCATCAATTTCTTGAAGTTTTTTATAGTTAGCTCCGTGCTCAACTTTTGTAGTTGTTGGATTTTCTAATGAGTAGTGAAGTAGATTTTTAGCATTAATTAAACGCTCAACCAATGTATGCATTGGGATAACTGAAATTTTAGCTTCACTTTCATATGTATCTTTTATTAGAGAAGCCATCTCTTCACGTAAGTTATTGTTTACTTTATCACTTTCTAAATTCTCAATGAAATATTTAATATAACTTAAACCAGTAGCTCCAGTTTGATTATCAAATTTTTTGATTTCACTCAATAGGTGAGATACTTGCTCAAATGCATTACTATCTTTTTCAGAGACAGCTTTGTTTAGTCTATCAGTTAAACTAGATTTAGTAATACTATAATATTCAACATTACTTTCTTTTACTTTATCAAGTAATTCATTATAAGTTTTAGTTAATTGATCAGTTATAGTATCTGTAGCTGGAGTATTATTATTTTCATCTTTAACACCGATGTATTTATCATCAAAATTATTCAACATTTTTAAATATCCAGCTGTTGAATTACTAGGTAGTTCGTTAATTTCACTTATTAATTGATTTAATGCTCTGTTTATTCTATGAGCTTTTTTAGTATCAGTGCTATATATTATATTTGAGTTATTTTTTAATTTTTCAATTTCTCTTAAAACTTTACTCTTATCTAATTCACCCGGAATATAAGTTCCTGTAATATTTGGAAGTTTATTTTTATAGTATAAGTTAGCTCCTTTAGAAATTATTTTAACGTAATGATCGTGATCACCATGAGGAATTACAAATTTATTTCCTTCAACGGTAATTTTATCTACAGGAATACCTGTACGTTTAGATAATGAAAGTAATTCATTTTCGAAATCTAACTCATCATCTCCAGTAATTTTAGGAATTTCTAATTTACTTCTAGGTATAATATAAGGGTGAATATGAGTCGGATCATAAGCATGTGCTGGTTCATTAAATACGAAGAAATCTTTCGTTACTTTTATAGCTTCTTTAGGAACACCATATACATCTGCAATATAATCTATTTGTTTCTTAATTTCATCTGTTAATTCAACTTCTGTTTCGTCTACATGAATAGCGTTAAGTAATACTGTATGACTATGATCACCATGTGGGTATGATAATGCCTGACCATTTTCTGTTTCTACTAATTTAATTAAACTAGGATCAATATTTAATATTTTTGCTAGGTGGTTTATTTTTTTCGTCACCTCAGCAGAATAAGTTGGTTTATCTTCAACTTTATTATTGTCAGTATTATTAATATCTTTTAATAATGTAGTATTACCTTCGTATGTTAATGCATCTCCATTAGACGTAGCTACATATTTAAATTTAGTTTTATCAATTTTATTTTTCTCAGAAAGATAATTGATTTTTTCATTTACTTCTTTTTCCAATGAATTATACTCTTCTTTTGCTTTATCTAAATATTTCTCAGGAATTAATTTTTCCCATTTAGAATTAATTAGTTGTTTATAGAAAATAAAGTGTTCGTGACCATCATGTGAAGCAAGTAGCCCTGTTGAAGTAGGGGTAGTTTTAGTTTCATCTGATAGGATAAATCCATCACTAGTTTTAAACTGAATTCCAGCAAATGATAAAACACTAGGTTTTATTGTGTTGTTATTTCCATCACTGTTATTATCTACTGTAGGAACTGCAGGTTTTGGTGTGCTTGGAAGTGGAGTAGTAATCGAACCATTATTTGGTTTAGGGATATAGTGATAATGGTCATTATGTCTTACTGTATATCCATATTTATCTTCACTTACAATATCTTTTGGATCAAATTTATAATTATCATTGTTATTTGGACTAGTTTGAGTTGTTGCATGTGAAGTACTATGATTATTTAGTAAATATTCCCATTTTGTACCACGTAGTTGTGAATATGGGATAATGTGTTGATGACTCCCATGTTGAACGATAAAACCAAAACTATTGCTACCTATAATATCTTGAGCTCCTCTAAATATATATCCATCACTAGTTGGAGAAGAAATTCCAGCTGTTGAATGAGATAATGAATAATTTACTCCAGATTGTTTCGCCTGTGATAGTTGCGAAGAAGATAGAGAACTTTTTTTGATGTAATGGTAGTGATCGCCATGACGAACAACATATCCATCAGCAGTTTCACTAACGATATCACTAGGGTTAAAAGTATAGTTATCTTCATGTGAGCTACTTGAATTTGAATTTGAAGATGAAGAATGTGCATGATGATGTGCATGAGCAGTTATTTCTTTTGCAGTTTTTTCATCAACTATATTTGATTGTGTTACTCCTTTTTTAGGATAATAATAGAATTTTCCATCTATTTTTATTATGTACCCTTGAGCTACTTCATATTGTATATCTTCATCTTTTAAAGTATAATTATCATTTTTATAAACTAATGAATCTATGAATTTTGCATTATATGGTACTAAACCTTTTTCAAAATGACTATGGTCTCCGTGAAGAGTAGCGTAGCCGTCTTCAGTGATTGCAGTAACCACTATAGTACTTTCTTTTTCAGCATAAGCTATTTTTTTTACTTCTTTTACATTCTGTACTAAGCTGTTTGATGAATTGTTATCTTTTTTAGAATATTCATAACCACCATAACATACAGCTGAAAGAACTAGTAGTGTGGATGGTATAACAAGTAAATTTTTTTTCTTTTTATCCATAATATATACTCCTATATTTTCTATTTCAAAATCATTTCGATTTATTATAGCATGTATTTTATGTTGTGTAAATAGTATTCTTTACGATTAAATAGAAAATATAATATTTTTATTTAATTCTAATGTGTATTATTACACCTGAATATACAAATTCACTTATATTAAAAGATAAAATTATACTTTTTTAAATAATATATGATATAATAATTAGTATATTAATTATTCGTGAAAGGAGTATTTTATGACACAATTTAATTTTAAACAATTAGTTGATGCAGAATACTTATTATCTAATAGAGAAAACGACAATCTTGTAGTAATTGATGCTCGTGGGGGTATGTTAGAAGAAGGAGCTTTAATGTATGATAAAGCTACGGTTGTTGATTGGACTGATATAAGTTTACTAGGGGAATTTGGAGGAGAAGAATTAGGGAAATTACTTTCTAAAGAAAACTATCAACAAATTTTTTCTAAGTTAGGGGTTAAAGAAGATTCAGAAGTATTAGTCTATGGATTTACTATGCCAGATCAAGGATTCGGGGATGAAGGACGTATTCTTTATACATTTAATTACGCAGGCTTTGATAATGTTAAAATTATTGATGGCGGTTTTAAACAAGTTGAATCATTAGGATTTAATAAAAAATATAATCCATCAGAAGATAGAATTGATGTTAGTGATGTAGTTAGAGTTGAAGGAGAAAATAACAGTAATGCTATTTTCACTGATGAATTATTAACATTAGTAGGTAATGAGAATGTACAAATTATTGATACGAGACTAGAAGTCGAATATAATGGCCGTGTTATTTACGGAGAAAACAAAGCTGGACATATTCCTACTGCAATATCTATTCCATTTAACTCATTAGTTGATAAAGATGGTTTTATTAAATCTAGAGAAGAGTTGGAAAAATACTTTGAAGATAAAGGTTTAGATAAAAATAAATTACAAATTACATATTGTACAACTGGAGTTCGTGCATCTTATGTAGCTGTTATATTAACAGAATTAGGATACAAAGTAAGAAATTATGAACCATCATTCGCAAGATATGCTAATGTTGCTGAGGTAGAATAAGAGATAATATTTATTTGTTGACACATTTATTAAAATAAATAGACTGATATTATAATTGATGGGAAAACTATAGAAATTTGTTATAGTAATAAAAAATAAAAGTTCAACTATAATGGAGGAAACATGCTAAGAAAAGCAACTAAAGACGATAAAAAAGTATTAGAAGGCTTAGGAGAATTTATAGAGTCCTTAGAATTGGATATACTAAATGAAGTATCGAAAGAAATATTCTATGATATATTAACGTATATATTTGAGTCGGAAGAAGATAGATTTAGTCATAAATACTGTACAGTTTACGAAGAAAATGGAGAGATTCTAGGTTTTTCATTTAGCTATCATTATGATAATTTAGATGAAATGAAAGATTTCTGGTTTAATAATGCTAGAAGCAAATTTGGGCTAAGTGACAATAGTATTATATTTGATTATGATGAGATGTTAGAGGGAGAGTATTATTTAGATACACTATATGTATTTTCTGAAAGTAGAGAAAAAGGTGTAGGTAATAAATTATTGGAAGACTTTACTAAGAGCAGTTATCCATTATTAAGTTTAAATGTAGCTCAATCAAATTATAGAGCACGAAAACTGTATAAAAGTTTTAATTTTAAAAAAGAATGTGAAGTTTTTATAGGTCATGAAAACTATGATCATATGGTAATAAGAAAATAAATTAAATCTAAATAAGAATGAGGTGAATAAGCACTTCATTCTTTTTTAGTCAGGAAACATTATATTTTCAGAAAATTTATTGATATTTTCAATAAAATTACATATGAAATTATGTGAACGTGTGATATAATTGTATGTAAAGATTAATTTTTTGTAAAAAAAAGGAGAAATTACATGGCAGAATTACTAAGAAAAGACCAAAAAGTTGAAAATACATGGGATATAGAATCTATTTTTCCAACTGAAGAAGATTTTTGGAAACAATTTAAAGAAGTAGAGGAATTTCTTCCAGAAATTAAAAATTATAAAGGTAAAGTAACTAAAGGAGCAAAAGAACTATTAGAAGTTTTTAAAGTTAGTGAAAAATGGGGAATTAAATTAGAAGAATTATATATTTATGCCTTCTTTAGAAATGACCAAGATAGTACCGACAGTAAAAACAAAGAAATTTATGCTAAAACTGGAAGCCTAGCTTCTAAATTTGGAGCTGAATGGTCGTTTTTAGTACCGGAACTTTTATCAGTCGATGAAGAAGTATTAAATGGATATATAGAAGAACTTGATGAATTAAAAGTTTATAAATTTGATATTGAAAAAATTAATAAAAAACGTCCGCATACATTAGATCCAGAGCAGGAGAAATTAATTGCTATGGCTAGTGAAGCATTAAGCGCAAGTGATGAAACATTCGCAGCATTAAATAACACAGATGTTGATTTTGATGATGTTGAAGATAAAGATGGTAATAAACATGTTTTAACTCACGGAACATATGGAACATTTATGGAAAGTCCAGATAGAGAATTAAGAAAAAATACTTTCTTCTCGCTTTATAAATATTTTGAAAAACATATTAATACTTTAGCTTCTACATTAGGTGGAAATTTAAAAACTAAAAAATACTATGCAGATACTCATAACTATTCTTCTACTAGAAATCATGCATTATCAAGTAACTTAATCCCTGAAGAAGTTTATGATAATTTAGTTGAAACTGTCAATAGTAAAATTCCAGCATTACACAAATATTATGAATTACATAAAAAAGTAAAAGGATTCGATGATTTCAGATTATATGATAGATCAGTATCTATGATTGATGGAGAACCTATTAAATTTACTTTTGAAGAAGCAAGAGATATCGTATTAGAAGCGGTTAAACCAATGGGTGAAGACTATGTAAATAATATGAGAAAAGCATTTACTGAACGTTGGATTGATATTTATCCAAATAAAGGTAAACGTTCTGGCGCATATTCATGGGGTGGATATACTACAAAACCATTTATCTTATTAAACTTTGATGGAACACTTAATGACGTGTATACATTAATCCATGAATTAGGTCACTCAATGCATTCATTCTACACTAGAAAAAATCAACCATATGTATATGGAAATTATTCAATCTTTGTGGCTGAAGTAGCATCAACTTGTAATGAAGCATTATTAACAGAATATCTATACAACAAATTTGAAAAAGAAGGAAATAAAGAAGGAATGTTAAGAGTTCTTAATGAAGCACTTCACGGATTTGTTGGTACAGTATACCGTCAAACACAATTTGCTGAATTTGAACATATTATTAACCAACACTTACAAAATGGTGGGGCAATCACTTCTGATTTCTTAAATACTGAGTACTTCAATTTAGTTAAAAAATATTACGGTGATGTATTTACTTATGATGAAGAAATAAAATATGAATGGTCAAGAGTACCTCACTTCTACTACAACTACTATGTATATCAATATGCAACTGGATATTCAGCAGCTCAAGCCTTATCTAGATTAATATTAGAAGATAGCAAAAATGCACAAGTGTATATTGATGAATTCTTATCAAAAGGAAATTCAGACTATCCAATTAACGTATTAAAAAATGCAGGTGTAGATATGTCTAAACCAGAAGCTATCGAATTAGCATTAAAAGGCTTCGAAGAAAAAATCGAAAAATTCGAGAAATTATACTTTGCGTAAGCCGTTAAGTTGTTTAAGCATCGAAGATGCGCAAAGAACTAAATTTAGTGATAACCAAAAAGAAGACTAGAGATTTTTCTCTAATCTTCTTTTTTTAATGTAACTAAAATTAATTCTCTTAAATTATTTATTCTAAGTGGGAAAGAACTATTTCCTAGTCCTTGAGAGATTACTAAGGTAGTATTATCTTTCTTATGGATGCCTTTATAAAATTCAGGAAAGAAACCTTGAGTTGGAGAAAAGATACCACCAATAAATGGGATTTGCCATTGACCACCATGCGCATGTCCAGAAAATACTAAATCATATTTTTCTTCAACATAAAGACTAAATTTTTCAGGGCGATGTGATAATAAAATATTAAACTTATTATTTGAGAATAATTCTTTAAGCATATTTTTAAAGTTTTCTCTATGATATAAATTATCTTTAAACTTAAAATAGTTATAATCTTCAACTCCAACTAGATTAATTTCAGAATTTCCAATGTTTAATGTAATGTTATTATTACTTAGATATGTAATATTTAGTTTTTCTAGCATTAACTTTAATTCTTCTCTCTCTTTATCTAAACGTAGTTCGTGATTTCCTGTAACAAAGTAACAAGTAGCAATAGAACTAAGTTGACATAAAGTGTTGTAGGCGACATCCATGTCGTTTTTATAACTATCTAGTATATCACCTGTTATAACAATTATATCTGGGTCGAATTTTCTTAATTTATTTAAAAACGATAAATCACTATAACCAACTTTATCACAGTGAATATCACTGACATGGGCAATTTTATAATTATTAAAGTCGATAGGTAAGCTTTTAAATGGTAAAGTATATTTTGTAACTTTAATTTTTTTATTTTGTCTTAGTAAAGCTCCAGCCATAGCTATCGGAGCTAGTGCCAAATATTTATATTTCATGTTTTCACCTTTAGTAAAATTTTATTAAATCTTCATTAATTATATAGGGGTTATATTAGTAAGTCAATAAATTTCAATAAACTTAGTTTTTAAACAAAAAATGTTTAATTTTATTAGAATAAGCGTAAAGGTGAATTAAAGTAGTAAAGTATATACGTTAGCACCTAATATATGTTAAAATAATAAGTGATAATTTTTAATTAAGAGGATAAATTTATGATTAAAATTGAAAAAATTGATAGCTTTGCTAAAAATAGAGAATATCCACCAACACCACCTCAATGGCAGGCTATTTCAATAACAGGTGCTGACATCTTAGTAGCTGCAGCAGCTGGAAGTGGTAAAACAGAAGTCTTATCAGAAAGAATAGCAAGAAAAGTCGCATGTGATAGATGGGATATAGATAAAATGTTAGTACTGACATTTACAACAGCTGCTGCAAAAAATATGTTAGTGCGTATAGAAAATAAAATTACGGAAAGATTATTAGCCACTGAATTAGAAGAAGATAGACTATTTTTAAGAAAACAGAGAATGCTAATGAATAATGCTTTGGTAACTACTATTGATAGTTTCTGTCTAAGTGTCTTAAAGAAATTTTATTATTTAGTTGAGGAAAAAATTGATGGGGAATATAAATATTTATCTCCTAATTTCAGTGTCCTACCAAATAGTAAAAATCTTTTAGTAGATGCAATTAATGAAGTACTTGAGCAATATGCAAAAGAAGATAAAAATATTACTGACTCGCTATTTACAATACTAGGGGATAAAAATAACATTGTGTTATCTATAATTGATGTATATTATAAACTTCTAACTATACCTAATTTTGAAGAGTATTTAGACAAAGATTTCCTAGGAAATCTAGATAGTACATTACAGCAATTTAATTTAGTAGATTATAAACTAATAGAACAATATGAGAAATTAGAATCATTAACTACTAAAGAAGAAATTACTCTTGCTTTAAACTATGCTAAAAATGTTAGAAGTTTTATAGATGGTTATAAAGAATATAATATTGATAAACTTATTTCTAACAGTATACTTTCAGATACAAAGAAAGAAAAAATAAGTAAAGAAATTTTTAAGGATGAGAAACAAAGTCTTTTAGGTAGTAAACTTAAAAAAATTGAAGAAATTGATGAATTAATTAGAATTTTGGAAAGAGAGTTAGAGGCAGATGGGGATGTTTTTAATGCAGAAGATCTAAATAATGCTTTTATTACACTTAACAACTATCTATCTATTTTTCAAATAGCAAAACATACGTATGATTTCTCTAATAATTTTAGAACTGTTTTAATAAGCGTACATGAACAATTTATAAAGAAAAAAAGAGCTAATAACTTTTTAGACTTCTCAGACTTAAACCACCTTGCAATTAAAGCCTTAGTCCATAAAAATGAAGGAAAGTTAGAACATACCGAAGCGGCAAATTACTATAGAGATTATTTCCTTGAAATATACGTTGATGAATATCAAGATAATAATAATTTACAAGAGTATATTCTTAATATAATAAAAGGTGATAATGTAAACTTCTTTAGAGTTGGAGATGTAAAGCAAGCTATTTATGGTTTTAGAGGATCTAATCCAGATCTTTTTGAAGAAAAATATAATAGTTATAAAAAACTATTTATTGAAAACTATGATATAAATAAAGACTATAGTTTAGAATATGAAGGTGTTGGTATCTGTATTCTACTAAAAGAAAACTTTAGAAGTCATGAAAATATTTTAAAGAGTAGTAACTATGTCTTTAATAGATTAATGGCAGATAAAAATGCTGGTATAAGCTATGATGAAGAGAGTGCTCTATATTATCCTACAGTTAAGAAAAAAAATAATAATGTAATACCTACAAGACTAATTAATGGGAAGGTTAGTTATTTTACTGGGGTGGAGCAAGATGATAAAAAACTTTATAGAGTACAATCAATAGAAAATATAGCCAGTGAAATTCTAAAAGGTATTGAAGAAGGAAATAAATATAGTGATTATGCAGTTTTAGTAAGAAACAGCACTAAGATGATAGAGTATAAAAATATTTTCTCAAAATATAATATACCACTATTCTTTAAAGAAAAAGTAGGATTTACTACATCGATATGTTTTAATTTACTTTTCAACTTATTTAACTTTTTAGATAATACTAATAGAGAAGCTAGTTTGATAGCATTATTACACAGTGAAATTTTTGATTATAGTAATGACGAATTGTTAGAATTATCTCTTAAAGATGGAAAAAATTTATTTGAAAAAATAAAAAATAGTGCTACCGAAAAAGACAAAAAAACATTAAACATCTTTAATAAATGGTTGAATTTTAGTCTAAATAATTCATTGATAGATTTATTAGAAAAAATCTCTAAAGACATTGATTTTATTAATTATCTAGTTACAATAAGTGTAAGTGATGAAGAAGTAGATTATTATGAGAACTTTAGAGATTTAGTTATAGATTATCAAAATCTAGATAATAAACTAAGTGGTTTTGTTAATCATTTGAAAAATATCAAAGATGAAGAAGTATTTGAAACTAAGAAAAAAGTACCTAATAATAGTGTAACTCTATCTACCATCCATATTTCTAAAGGATTAGAGTATAAATACGTCTTTGTTTCTGATTTGGATACTTCATTTAGTAAAAGGGGATATAGTGGCGAAGTACTATTTACTGAGGAATTTGGATTAAGTATCGATATAGATAATTTATGTAAAAAGTATAATATTTCAACTATTGAAAATAGTTATTTTAATAATTTATATAAATTAAATAGTAATTTAATTCGTATTAAAGAAAGAGAAGAAGAAGTCCGCAATCTATATGTTGCCCTAACTCGTGCGGAAAAAGTTCTTTATTTAGTCAGTCCTGAAGGTATTGAATTAAACAAAGAAGAAGCTATGGGGAATAATGTTTCAAAAGCATTGTTTGAAGAAGGTGATTTTGAAAAAATTCTTAATGTAGTATTAAATGATTATAGTGAAGATAATTACCAATATACAAGCGAGCATGGAGCAAGTTTTGAACAATATATTCCAGAAGTTAGTGGAGAAATCGTAGAATCAGGTGATGAAAATAACTATGAAGATTATTTAAAAGAATTTTATAGTGAATTTAGTAATAAAGCTTTAAAAGGAGAACAAATTATTGAAGGAGATAAAGCCAAGAATAAATTCTTCCCGGCTAAAACATCATATAGTGCTTTGAAAAAAATAAATAAACAAGATGAATTTATAAAAAATAAAGAGGATAAAAAAGGATATTTGGAATTATCTAATCTATCTAAAGCAACATCTACTAGTAAGGCAATCTTGCGAGGGAATGTTGTTCATAAGTTGTTCGAAAGAATAATAAACGATGTTAGAAAAAATAAAGAAATAAATGATATAGATAACTACTTGGAGAGTTTAGTAAAAAAAGATAGTATTTTAATTAATATAAAAGAACAAAGAATACTAACTGAAGAAGAATATAACTTAATAAATAATTCAGATGATAAAGTAAAAATTTATAACTTTATAAATAATGAGTTAATAGAGACAGTAAGAACAGCAAAGAATTGTGAAACAGAGGTTGCTTTTACTATTTCTAAACAAGCACAAGAGCTTTATAAAGAAAGTATTAGCGAAAAAGAAGTAATTTTGCAAGGGGTAGTAGACTTATTAGTTATTCTTAATGAAAAAGAATATATGATAATCGACTATAAGACAGATAATGTATCAGTAGGTGCTGGTGAAAGTATTTTGATTGAAAGACATAAAGAACAGCTAAGAATATATAAAGAAGCGGTAGAACAATATTATCGTGTAGAAAATGTTCAAACTTATATATACTCGTATACATTATCTAAGTTAATTAAAGTAGAGTGCTAATGGTAGTTGTTAAAGGTGGTTAACGTTGTTAGCAACTGCTAAATGTGATATAATATATAAAAATGTAAGAAGTTTGCTCGGAGGTGAAAGAGTGAAATATATAGTGTGTAATAGTGAAACAGCTGTACTAAATAGAATGTATGATGAGTTTGAGAAAAATTTAGAGGATGGTGCAGTGATATCTTTACCAGAACATATAATAAATACTCAGTTTACAAATAGAATGATAGATGATTGTAAGATGGGAAAATATCGTTATAAACATGTAATAATATTAGGTCAAAGAGAATTTGCTGATATCGATATTGAAGAGAACTTTGGTTTATACCGATTTGCTCGTCGTGAACTACTAAAAAAATTAGATATAGATTTAAAAAATGTTTATTATCCGGAATGCAAAGATAGTGATAAATGGGTAGACGAACTTCAAGAGTATAAAGAAGTACTAGAAGATAATCCTATTGATGTTGCAATAGTAGTTTTAGGATCAGATGGTGGAATATTAGACTATCGTTATGTAGATGAAGATAATAAAAATGTCCACCTTGTAGAATTTTCGGATGATGAAAAGAACCAACTTCAAAGTTCAGGTATGGAAATAAATAGTAATAAACTAGTAAGTATAGGATATGAAAATCTAATGTCTGCAAGAAACCTATTTGTTGTAGCTGTGGGTTCAGATAAGAGAAAGTATATTGCAGAACTTTTTGAAAATGATAATGAAGAAAATAAAACTATTTTATCAGTCTTAAATCAACATAAAAATTTAATTATTTTTACTGATAAAGAAGCAAGTTATAAATCAGAAGAAGAAGTAAATAGATTAATTAAACAAAGACAAAAACAATTAGAAGCAAAACTTCGTTTAGAAAAGGAAAGAGAAGAAGCATTAAATAACACAAATAATCAGACAGAGGAGTAGATTGTTATGAATGATTATCAGAGGATTATAGATTATAATTTCAGTGATATAGTTCTTGATGACAAACTTGTAGTAAAATTCAAGGTAAAGAAAACTTTTAATGAATCACAATTTATAAGTCTATTTTCTTCTAAAAGGGGAGAAAGATTTATAATAAGGACACCTGATACAAAGCATGCTATTATTGGTATTGGGTACGAATCAACTTGGTTGCTTGATTCAAATGATTTTCTAACTAGTTTTGATAATAGTAGTGTTCTTTCTGGTTTTGAGGAATTAAAAACGCAAGTTACATTTCTTGATATTGATGAACATGACGAAGAGTATTTCGGTATTTATGGTGGTGTTTCAGATGGTAAAAACAAGAGTAGCCAAGAATGGGTAGACTTTAGTGATACAACTTTTGTAATACCTGGAATACTAGCTGTATTTAAGGAAGAAGAAGTTTACTTTACTTTATTCTTTAATATGAAAGAAGAAAAAGATTTTACTTCTTTATGGCATGAGAGAATTCAATTCCTAGAAGAACTTGAAAATTATAAAGAAAAGCTAAACGAACCACATATTTCTGTTGTAAGAGATATTTATCCAGAGCTTTGGCAAGAGGATATTAGATCAGCATTATTACAGATAGAAAAAGATGAATTGAAGAGAATAGTATTATCAAGAAAGAACTTGGTATTATTAGAAAATAATACATCTTTAGCCGCTTTAACTAGATATTTATTTATAAAAAATAGGTATTTTATTGCGTTTGAATCTAAGAAGAGTTTGTTCTTAAGTACTAATCCACTAATCTCATTAGATTATCAAGAAGAAAATTTAAATGCGTATTTATATTTAAAACAAGAGAATTTATTTGATGATGATTTCTCGATTATGTGTGATGAGGAAGAAATAATTAACGAGTATAAAGATAACTTTGAAAAACACTATGATACTAGTTTCAAAGTTAGTGAAGACACTGTTTTGATGGGTAAAAAATTAGATCTTTACTCGGTATTACAATCAAAAATAGAAAATAAAGAACAAGCGATAAAAGCTTTAAGCCTATTATATCCAATTCCATTAATTAAGGGTTATCCTGAAGATGTTGCGCATGATTTTTTTGAGGATAAGAATGATATAGGATATGGATTCTGGTACTCGCCATTTGGGTACATAAATAATGATTTAAATGCGAAGTTCTACACATGTGGTAATATGATGATTTCACAAAATAATATGATTACATTGTTTACTAGTATTCTTTTATCTAAAGGACAGACTTATAATAAAGTGGTAGAAAGATCAAATGAAATAGTGAAATCTAGATTAAGATTATTTGATCATTAAGGTGAATAATATGAAGTTATCTACAGTGCAAAAAGGTGCCTTACTCACTATTTCAGGTGCAACATGCTGGGGAATATCAGGTGTATTAGGTGAATATCTACTAAATGTTTCAAAAATTAATTCAATGTGGGTAATATCTACAAGGATGTTTTATGCAGGATTAATTTTAATAACATTACTATTTTTTAAAGATAAAACAGATTTATTTAGAGTTTTTAAAAATAAAAAAGATATAATAAGACTTATTAATTTTTCGTTTTTTGGTTTATTAATATGTCAGGGAACGTATTTTTTGGCAATAAAATATACTAATGCTGGTATGGCAACGGTAATTCAATTTACTGGTCCAGTAATGATAATGGCATTTTATTGTATAGTTAATAGAAGAGCACCACTACCTAGAGAAGTAATTGCTATTACTGCAGCACTATTTGGTGTTGTACTAATGGCAACGCACTTAGATTTTAGTAAATTAAATATTTCTTCATTAGGATTGTTTTGGGGAATCCTTTCTGCGATAGGTTTAGCAAGTTATAATATATCTTCTCTTCACCTAACCGCAAAATATGGAGTTATGCCAACTATTGCCTGGGGGCTATTAATCTCGGGTATTGTAATATATTTTGGAACAGGTAGCTATTATGTACCACAAGGATTTAGTTATATTGACTTTTTATGTATTAGTGGAATAATACTAATAGGAACTATCACTTCATTTAGCTTATACCTTGAAGGAGTAAGATTAATTGGGGCAGTTAAAGGAAGCATTATCGGTTGTCTTGAGCCTATTGCTGCAATAGTGTTTTCATTCTTACTATTAGGATCAACATTTGGTATATTTGATATATTGGGTGCAGCATTTATATTACTAGCAGTTATAGTTTTAAGTAAAAGATAAATATTTATAAGATAGGGGTGAATTTAGATAATTTACCCCTAGTATAATGTCAGAAAGAGGAAATTTAATGAGTAATCAAAATTTTGAAGAGATGTATAAAAGTAAAACTACTAAGGAACTGACTATTCTTGCAAAAGAATTAGGGGTACCTCGTTATTATACTTTAAACAAAAAAGAGCTAGTATTAGCTATACTAGAGAAACAATCAAAAAGTGAAGATCACTATTACGCAACTGGTATACTAGACGATATTCACCCAGAAAATGGATTTGGTTTTTTAAGAACAGTTGATTATAAAAAAGGAGAGACTGATATTTATATTTCTGCTTCTCAAATTCGCCGTTTTGAACTGAAAAAAGGTGACGAAGTAAGTGGAAAAGTTAGAAAACCTAGAGAAGGGGAACGCTATGCAGGGATACTTCAGGTTGATTTAGTTAATGGAGTAGATGCAGAAGTAGCAAAAGGAAGATCACATTTTCAGGCGTTAACTCCAATATATCCGGATAAAAAAATAGTTTTGGAGACAATAAAGGAGAATTTATCGGGAAGATTTGTTGATTTAGTAGCGCCAATAGGATTTGGCCAACGTGGATTAATTGTGGCACCTCCTAAAGTTGGTAAGACTACGCTATTAAAAGATATAGCAAATTCAATTAGAAAAAACTATCCAGATAAAAAATTAATTATCTTATTGATTGATGAGAGACCAGAAGAGGTTACCGATATGGAAAGATCAGTAAAAGGTGCAGATGTAGTAAGTTCTACCTTTGATGAAACTTCTGAGAACCATATTAAAGTAGCGGAGTTAGTTATTGAACATGCAAAACGTCGTGTAGAATTAGGACAAGATGTTATAATACTAATGGATAGTATAACTCGTCTTGCACGTGCCTATAATATTGTAGAACCAAGTAGCGGTAAAGTACTAAGTGGGGGAGTAGATCCTTCAAGTCTTCATAAACCAAAGGCATTTTTTGGTGCAGCACGTAATGTTGAAGGTGGAGGAAGTCTGACTATTATTGCAACAGCACTAATAAACACTGGTTCAAGAATGGATGATTTGATTTTTGAAGAATTCAAAGGAACTGGGAATATGGAAATAGTTCTTTCACCAGAATTAGCTTCGAGAAGAGTGTTCCCAGCTATTGACTTCCTAAAAAGTTCTACAAGGAAAGAGGACTTATTATTATCACCAGATGAAGTTAAAATACTATGGCAGACTAGACGTAAACTAGAAGATGTTAGTGAGCCAACAATAGGTGTTTTAAATCATCTTAGAAAACATAATAGTAATAAAGAGTATATTGCAGAAATGAAAAAATTTATTAAAGAATAATAAAAATATGATATTATATTAGAATTATTAGACAAGGTATATAAGCTATGTTATAATCTAAATTACATTTAATATCAGGAGGGAAATTTTGGAGACGGTAAAATTTTTAATTGATTTTGTTTTGCACATAGATAAACATCTAGGCGAACTGATGACTCAACATGGTCCGTGGTGGATGTATGGAATAATATTTTTAATAATTTTTATAGAAACAGGTGTGGTATTTATGCCATTCCTACCAGGTGATTCACTATTATTTGCTAGTGGAGCATTATGGGCAGCGACAGGAAATAATATCTTTGCACTATTATTATTATGTATAGCTGCAGCTGTTATTGGTGATAACTGTAACTACTTTATCGGTAGAAACTTTTCAGAATATCTAAAAAGTAAATCGTGGTTTAAAAAACTTGTAACTGATGAGAATATTCAAGATGCAGAGAACTTTGTTGCTAAACATGGTGGAAAATCTATTTTCTTAGCTAGATTCTTCCCAATTATCCGTACTATTGTTCCATTTATAGTTGGAGCAGGAAAAATGGAATATAGAAAGTTTAGAACAATTGACTTCTTCGGAGGACTTTGTTGGTGTACACTTTTTGTTTCTGTTGGATACTTCTTTGGAAACATAGAATTTGTTAAAAACAACTTCTCAGTAGTAGTAATAGCTATTATCTTAATCAGCTTAATTCCTATTTTAGTTGGAGTTATTAAATCAAGAAAAAAAGCAAAATAATATAAAAGTAAAACGAGGTTCATAAAGAATCTCGTTTTTATATTGGAAATTTGATAATTGCTAATTATCAATATATAATTAAAGTAGTTTTAAAAGCAAAGGAGTGAATTTAATGAATTTAGGTATAGTTGGCGCAGGAATGATTGTCAAAGATTTCTTATCTTTTTCACATGAACTCCCAGAAATAAAATTAGAAGCAATAGTTGCGAGAAATATAGAAAATTTAAAGAATTTACAAAATACATATAATATAAAGCAAATATATACAGACCTAGATGAATGTTTAAGTAGTCCAAGAATAGATACGATTTATGTAGCTGTTCCTAATAACTTACATTATTCAGTTGCTAAAAAAGCACTAGAAGCTGGAAAAAATGTAATTTGTGAAAAGCCATTCACGTTGAATTACCATGAAACTGTTGAATTATTTGAATTAGCAGAAAGTAAAAATCTTATTCTAATAGAGGCTATAACTAACCAATATCTTCCTAATTACATAGAAATAAAAGAAAATCTTTCTCAAATAGGAAATATTAGATTAGTTGAATGTAATTTTTCACAATTATCTTCACGATATGAAGCTTTTAAAAAAGGTATTATTGCACCAGTCTTTGATAAAAATCAAGGTGGAGGAGTATTAGGAGACCTTAATATTTACAATATTCACTTTGTAGTAGGATTATTTGGAGCTCCGAAAAATAGTGAGTATTATCCAAATATAGTTAGAGAAGTAGATACTTCAGGAATTTTAATATTAGAATATGATGAATTTAAAGTAGTATGTATAGCCGCTAAAGATACCTATAATAATAGTTATGCTAATATTCAAGGTGATAAAGGTCTTATAAAAGTAATAGGTACTCTAAATGAAGTACCAAACTATATTATTAAAAATAATGAAGTAGAAATGAAAGTTAATAAAAATATACATAAACATAGAATGTATTCGGAGTTTAAGAACTTTATCGATGTAATTGATAATAAAGATTTTGATTTCATGCAAAAACAAAAGAAACATAGTTTAGCGGTTATGGAAATTTTTGATAAATCTAGAAAGGAAATTAACTAAGGAGAAATAGATATGACTTATTTTAATAAACCATTTAACACAGTAGAACAACCTATTGAAAAAGATAGATATAGATTATTATGGGCAGCACTTTGTCCATATGCTCATCGTGCAGTAATCGCTAGAAAAATATTAGGTCTAGATAAAGTAATTAGTTTAGGAACACTAGACTATCGTCGTGGTGAAGATGGTTGGCAATTTTCACTAGATCCAGATGGTGTTGATCCAATATTAAAAAAACCAACAATAAAATCAGTTTACAATTATAGTGAACCTAATTATGAAGGCCCATATTCTGTACCTGCATTAGTAGATTTAAAAACAGAAAAGATTGTAAGAAAAGAATCAGCTGAAATACTTCATGAATTTGCTACTATATTTAAACCGCTTCATAAAGAAGGGGCAATAGATTTATATCCTGAATCTTTAGCGAAACAAATAGATGAATGGAATGAAAAATTAGCTATTGCAGTTAATGATGGAGTATATAGAATGGGATTTGCGAAAACTCAAGATGAATATGACTTAGCATTTAATAGATTCTTTGATGTATTAGATGAAGTAGAAGAACGCTTATTGAATCAACGATATATTAATGGGAACTCTATTACTGAAACGGATATTAGATTTTATACTACTATGATTCGTTTTGATGTTGTATATTATGGAATGTATGGAGCTAATAAAAAAAGAATAGAAGACTATCCAAACATATTTAATTACCTAAAAGATTTATATCAAACTCCTGGTTTTGGTGATACAACTGATTTTGAAGCAATAAAAGTAGGTTACTATCTATCACGCGGTAGAGGAATAGTGCCTGGAGGTCCAAGTGTTGATAAATGGCAAGAACCACATGATAGACTAAGATTTTAATAAAATGAAAATACTAAATGTAGAAAAATATAACTTGACTGAAAATCAATTAACTAAATGTGGTTTTTTGAGAGATAATAAAGGATTAATTCTCAATAAAAGTATATTAAATAATGAGTTTAGAGTTGAAATTAGAGTTGTAGAAGAAACTTTTGTGATTGAAGTTTACGATAATAATTTTAAAGAAATATATCCATTGTTTAGTGTAGATAGTGCAGTAGGAGAGATAGTTACAAATGTTCGAGATGAAGTAGAAATAATACTAAAAGAGATTTTAGAACTATCTGATAATACAGAGGCCATTTATAATGAAATTATAAAGTATATTAAGAAAAAGTATAGCAGCACTATGGTTAAACCTTTTAGAAGTAATCCAAATATAAAAGCCTTTGTGACAGATAAGAATAAATGGTATGCTCTAATACTTGATGTAGAATATAATAAATTAAATAAAGATAGTTCGATAGAATCTAAAGTTAAAATTATTAATCTAAAACATAATACTGACCATATTCCAAAGATTATTAATGAAAGAAATATATTTCCTTCATACCATATGAGTAAGAAGCATTGGATTAGTGTTGTAATGGATAATAATATGGACTTAAATTATTTAATGCAGTTAATAGATATAAGTTACAATTTAGTTAATAAATAAAAGGAATGGAGAATATACCATTCCTTTTATTTTTTATTTTGCTAATAATGATAATGCTAGTATAGATGTTGGGAACAATGGAACAATAGTGAAATAAGGTATATCAGCTATTGAGCCAAAGAGTATTGAAGTTATAAAATATAATAAGCTAGAAAATATAGTTATAATAATACCTGCTTCATAAGGAAGAGGTTTATTCATATAAATATTTACAATAATTGTAAGTGCAAGTACTACTACGAATATTGCGATTAAGTCTTGTAAAAATATAAATAAATATAAGGCGGCAACTACATTAACAATAATTTTAAAAAATAAATTATTACCATTATTTTGGATAACTAGAGCGTTTAGTAGAATTGCAATTATAAGACTAATAAAATAATATGGGTTGTAATAATAATTTTTATCTAGTGATAAAAGAGTTGGTATTATTAAATATAAAGCCCAAAGAACACTAATTATTAAAGAAACTTTAGCTAGATTATTGTTTTTAATAAATTTTCTACTTTGCGTATTTTCTATATAATCAGGATTCATTACTTGTCCTGTATTCATATTACTATATAAACTATTAGTATCATTAAGGTAATTAGTGTTGTGAACATTATTCATGTTATTCATATTATTCATGTTGTTCATGTTATTCATACTATTCATGTCAATATTAGTATTTTTTTTATATGTTATACAAGCTACTAATAATAAAATAATTTGAATAATAACAGTTACTAAAGTATAAGGGATGAAAACAGCCCCCAGAAATCCAGTTATAGCATATAAAATTAATGTAGTAATTACTAATACAAAGGTATGCCTTTTTTCGAATGAAATAATTATATTAAGTATTGTTGTAATTACTAATGCTAATAAATGAGGCAATAGGAATGCAAATACCATACCAAATCCAACGCCAAGGTCTTTTTCTCCATGATCCATTCTATAAGTTGTTGAAATAATTAAATATAAAATATAGAATACATAAACCGATGTAATTGCAAGTGATATTCTGGATAGGATTAGAGATAAACTATTATTTTTCATATTAAAACACCTCCTAATTTATAATATTAAACTATATTAGTTGTTTTTTTCTATTTTTTTAAATGTTAAACAAGCAAGTGTTAAACAGATAGTTTGAGGAATAAATAATATATAAATTATCTCGGCCAAATCGGGTGCCATAGAAATTGTTATTCCTCCAAAACCAATATATGAAAAGAGTGTTAACAATATCATTATTATGACATTGTTATCTTCATATCTTTTCTCATAAGAAATAACCATAATTAATATAGTCGGCATTATGTATATAAAAACGATAGGTGCTATGAATAAAATAAAAGGGCCGAGTGCAAGCATGAGAGCCCAAAAAGTCAGAGTTATCATAAGCGCTATTCTGGTGAATCTTAGGGGTAGTTTATTCTTTTCCATTTTAAATCCATCCTTCCTCAGTTGCTTTTTTTACAGCTTCTGTTCTATTTTTACAATTAAGTTTTGTTAGTATATTAGAAATATAATTTCTTATTGTTCCTTCAGATAAATATAGCTCTGAAGAGATTTCTTTATTAGACAGACCTTCTTTAACTTTTGCTAATAATATTTTTTCTTGATTTGATAGGGGGTTATGATTAGTAAAAATATTTTCCATAAGTTCTGGTGAATATTCTTTATTTCCTGCTAAAACATTATTTATTGTTTTCATTAATTCATCGATAGAGCGATCTTTAAGAACATAGGCATCAACATTATTTTTAATGGCACGTTCAAAGTAACCAGATCTTTTGAATGTTGTAACTATAATTACTTTACAGCTTATACCTTTATTACGGATAAATTCTAGTACATCTAAACCTGTAGCTTCAGGCATTTCTATATCTAGTATAGCTACATCAATACTAGAGTCCACCAATATATCCATTGCTTCTTTTCCATTTTTAGCTTGTAATACTTCATCGATTGAATCTTCCATAAGAAGTAGTGTAGCCATAGCATCACGTAGCATACTTTGATCTTCTGCGATTAATAATCTCATAAATACCTCCATTAGTTGTCTTTACTAATTGTTACTCTAATAATAGTAGGTTCTTTTTTAGAAAGTATTTCTATTTTTCCATCTACTACCTTTATTCTTTCCCTAATTGAAGCTAATTCACTTCCTGTTAGTATCTCAAAACCGCAACCATTGTCTTTAGCGGTAATAGTGTAGTTATTATTACTCTCATCTAATATTATATCACATTTATTAGCTTTACTGTGTTTAATAATATTATTTGTTAATTCCTTTAAAATCATCGTAATAGTCCACTCTTGAAGTCCAATAGGTTTAGTAACAAAATTGTTATTAAGATTTAGTTGAATATCACTCATTATCATAATATCTTGGATAATTTTAATTTCTTCTTCAACAGTACGGTGTTTAAGTTTATTAACTATTGCACGGGTGTTGTCCATAGATTCCTTACTAATTTTACTAATTTCACTAAGTTCTTTTTTTGCTGCTTCTATATTATTTTTTTGTAAATATTTCTCTGCAAGTTCAGCCTTAAGCTTTAACATAACAAAAGTATGTCCAATACTATCATGAAGATCTTGACCAATTCTATTACGTTCATTTTCAGCTAGTAAGATATTAATATGTTCGTTATATTTGTTACGTTCATTTTTTAGCTTGTTTCTCTCATAACCACGTTTTTGTAAAAAGTACGTAATAAGACATAGGAAGTAGAAACAAAACATAATTACTTTATCACCTAAAAATAGAGATGTTAAAGAAATATGAATCATAATAGCGTTAATAACGATAAAGAAACTTATAAATCTGTATGTAGTGTAGTCATCGTGAAATCTCCAAACTAATAGATTACTTAGATAAAAAGAAAATAACATATTCGTTGGATTAATATATAGTGCCATAAATGCAATATAGAATACCAAATAAAACCATTCTATAAAAATAATATACTTATTTTCAGTAAATAGAATAGAAATATATGAAACAATCGCCATTATAGTCAGAGGCAATATATAAATTGGATAACTACCATTAAAAATATATACTAGCGGAAAAACAAAAAATACTAGTGATATAAAAAACATATAGTTAGATTTAATTTTATTTATTAATACTTTGTTCATGTTCGTCTCCTTTATTTAAAGGTATATTTTATATGATATCATAAAAGTAAAGGTGTGTGAATAATGTAATCACACACCCTTAGCTTATTTAGTTTCTGTTTTACGTTTAATTACTAAAGTAAGGATAATAAATCCAAAACTATAAGCAAGTAAAACTCCAAATGAAGTGAAAGAGAAAACTCCATCTTTAAGATATTTATTTACAAATTCTAATAGGTTATATGTTGGAGTTACTTTAGAAATATTTTGTAACCATTCTGGGAATAGGTAAGTTGGCCACCATAATCCACCTAACATAGCTAATCCTAAATATAAAATATTCGCTAATAGACTTAATTTTTCAACTGATTGAATTAGACTTAATAATAATCCCATTCCTAAGAAAGTAATACTACCAAGAACCATTAATACTCCTGCCATAATCCATTCACGTGCACTCATATTAACATCTCTTAGAAAATGTCCAACGATGAACACTACAATAACAGATACTATAAAAGTGAAAATAATACGAATAAAACGTGCTATATAGTATTCAGATAACTTAATAGGTGAATTGTTAATTAAGTGTAGATAGTTGTTGTTTTCATCTTCTCTAATAGAAACAGGTAGAGAGAAAAATGCAAAGCTTATACTACTGAATGCAGTCATTGAAATTAACATATCTTTGACAACTCTAGTTTGAACAGCAGGATCATCAAATTGTTGCATTCCTGAAAATAATACAAAGAAGATTACTGGGAAACCTAATCCCATAATAAAGTTTGATAAATTTCTTTTAGTAAAAATAAATTCCATTTTTAAAAGTGTACCTATATTGCTCATTGTCTTGTCTCCTTATTGTTCTTTAGTAGTATTAAATATACTATCAAGTAGTGTTCTGTTTTGAATTTCTAAATCATTTAAAGTACATCCTGATTTTTGTAAAGTATTCCAAATTAAATCAGTTTTTTTAGTTAAGAAGTTAAAACTATCTCGTTTTATTTCTAAGTTGTAAATTTCTGGATTGTTTTCAATAACTTCTAAGAATTTAATAGGTAAAGTGAAGAATTTTTCTACTTCTTCTGCTCTCATAGCGTGTGGAGTAGTATCACGAATTAGTTCACCTTTATTAAGAACTAATATTCTATCTGCAGTATGTTCTACTTCTTCAATATAGTGAGAAGAGTAGATAATTGTTAAGCCATCATTTTTTAACGTATTTACTATTTCCCAAAATCTAATACGTGTTGAAGTATCCATTCCAGCAGTTGGCTCATCTAGAAATAGAATACTTGGTTTTCCTATTAATGACAGTACGAAAGAAAGAAGTCTTCTTTGCCCACCTGAAAGTTTAGAGGCAAAAGTTTCTTTTAGTTTGTTATCGAATCTTAATAGATTATCAATTTCTTCATCAGATAAATGATCTTTATATAGTTTTTTCACAAAATCAATTAATTCTTTAACTTTAAGTTTTTGAGGAACAACATTTTCTTGTGGAAGAACATTAACTGATTTTTTTAATTTATTATTTGTTGGTTGTAAATTATTTATTTTAATACTTCCTGAATCTACAAATTTATTACCTAAAAGGCAATTCATTAATGTTGTTTTACCAGCCCCATTTGGTCCTATAAGAGCTACACAATCTCCTTCGAAAATATCGAATGAAATGTTATTTAAAATTCTTTTTTTATTTATTTGTTTATTAATATTTTTAATCTCTATAACTTTTTTTGGTTCCATTTTTATCACCTCTTGTTTGATGATTTAATTATAGCAAAGTAAAAAATATAATTTCAGTAGAACATGTCATTACACAATATGACAAATGTCACATTGTCATAAAATAAAAGAACTCCAAGGTTTTCTTGGAGTTTAAAACTACTATTTAATTTCTTTTAAATCTAGATACTTAACTGAAGGTTTATTTATAATAGTATCAATAACACTATTTGTAACTTTACTTACAGGAAGTGGATAAACATTTCTAAAGAAGTTTATTCCTAATGTGGCGAATAGTTTAATAGGAATTACATTAAAGTAAGATGATAACCTGTTCGTTCCGTACATAAGTCCCGGACGAACTATTAAGTAGTTTATGTTAGCTTGTTCAACGATTTTCTCACCTACTTTTTTACTATTATAATAATCAGCAAAACCTCCTTTTGCGGAGAAGTATACTAGTTTCTTTATATTATACTTAGAACATAGTTGTAAAGACTTATCTACACTTTCTGTATTAAGCTTTTTATAAAGGTGCTTATTTTTTATCGTTCCAACTAAATGAATTGCGACATCGAATTTTTCTTCTATATTAATGTTGTCAATTGAAAATATGTCACCTTGTATCCAATGGATATTTTTAAAATCTATATCCATAATTTTATTTCTAGATAAATAACTAATATTTAAACTTTTATTTGTAGCTTGCTTAATTAGTTCTTTTCCAACAAAACCATTCCCACCGATAAGTAATATATTCATACACACCTCAAAAATTTAATTATATTTGAACTTTATTTGTTAAAATATACTATCATGCTTATTTATAAAAGTAAAATTATTTATTCTTAAAATAAAAAGTGATATAATAAAAACAATTTATAAAAGTAGGAGGAATTTTATGAAAGTAGGATTAGTTTTAGAAGGTGGAGCTATGAGAGGGATGTTTACCGCTGGTGTACTAGATGTATTTATGGAAAATAATATAAAAGTTACGGACATAGTTGGTGTCTCAGCAGGAACTCTTTTTGGGATTAATTATGTTTCTAAACAACCTAAGCGTGCACTTCGCTATAATTTAAGATATATTAATGATAATAGATATATGAGTATAAAAAGTTTAATGAGAACAGGAAACCTTATAAATAAAGATTTTACTTATTATAAACTTCCATTTCAGTTAGATGTATTTGATAATAAGACTTTTAAACAATCAGATATAAACTTTTTTGCGACAGTTACTAATATTGAAACAGGAGAAGCAGAGTATATCAAAATAGAAGATGCTTTTAAACAAATGGAAACATTAAGAGCTACGTCTGCACTACCATTTATATCAGAAATAATTGAAATTAATGGTAAGAAATATCTAGATGGTGGAATAGCAAACAGTATACCAGTAGATTATTTTGAAAAACAGAATTATGATAAAATAATAGTAATTTTGACAAGACCTATAGATTATAGAAAGAAAAAATCAACGGGTGTTCAATTTAAAGTAGCCTATGGTAAATATCCAAAGCTTATTGAAAAGTTAGAAAATAGATATCAAGATTATAATAATACTGTTGAAAGAATAGTGGAATTGGAAAAACAAGGTAAAGTTTTAGTAATCAGACCAGATGAAGAAATAACAATAAAACGACTAGAAAAAGATACTGATAAATTACAACATGTTTATGATTTAGGTATTAAGAATGGAAAAGAGTCGATAGAAAGAGTTAAAAATTATTTAGCAGAGTAATAAGGAGAATAAAATATGGATTCTAATAAAATTAATAAAGACTTATATAAAAGAAAAGATGTTGAAACATTAAAGAAAGAATTATCTCCAATAGAATATGCTGTAACAATGGAAGATGCGACAGAAAGTCCATATACTGGAGAATACTGGAATAGTTTTGAAGAAGGTATATATGTAGATATTACTTCTGGAGAACCTTTATTTTCTTCGAAAGATAAGTTTAATTCTAGTTGTGGTTGGCCAAGTTTTTCTAAACCAATAGAAAAAGATGTAACAAAATATTATAAAGATACTTCTCATCTTATGGAAAGGATAGAAGTAAGAAGTAGAGTGGGAGATGCTCACCTTGGTCATGTCTTTGAGGATGGTCCATTAGAATTAGGTGGTTTAAGATACTGTATAAATAGTGCAGCCTTAAAATTTATTAAAAAAGAAGATCTAGAAAAAGAAGGATATGGATATTTATTAAGTATTTTTGAATAAATAATAAAAACGGTTTCTAAATGAAAAACATTATCAATTAGAGCCGTTTTTTTTCTATTTTTGTTAATAAAAACCTCTAAAAATATGGGCAATTTTTCATGTGTTGTAGTAACAGTATAATAACAGTTTTTATAAATTAATTAAAACACCTAAAAAAAATAAAAGTCTAAAGAAGACGTTTTCTTTAAGGTTTCATTAAGATTACATTAGAATTTCAAATGTTATTATTAATATTTTACTATATTTAAGTGAAAAATTTCAAAAAATAATGAGCTGTACTAGTACTTAAGTTCACAAAATGTACACATTTACAACCGAAGTCATATTGTCTTATAAAAGAGCTTATTGTAAACTAAAAGTGTAACAAATAGTTTAATTATTAAATTTATTTATCACAATATAATTATAAATTTTAAGGAGTGACATATATATGACAACAGTTGCAGAAAAAAAAGCATTCGTTGGTGGTAAATGGCAAAAAGAAGTAGATTTAGTAGATTTTATCAAATCTAACTATACAGAATATAGAGGAGACGCATCTTTCTTAGAAGGTCCTACAGAAGCTACTAAAATTTTAGTAGAAAAATTCAATGATTTAATGCGTCAAGAACGTTTAGCTGGTGGAACACTAGACATGGATACTAGTATCCCATCTACTATTCTTTCTCACGGACCAGGATACATCGAAAAAGATTTAGAACAAATCGTTGGTTTACAAACTGACAAACCATTAAAACGTGCTTTAATGACTTTCGGTGGTATTAACATGGCTGTAAACAGCTGTAAAGCATACGGATATGAAGTTGATGAAGAAGTTATTAAAATCTTCACTGACTACCGTAAAACTCACAACCAAGGTGTATTCGATGCATATACTCCAGAAATGCGTTTAGTAAGAAAATCTGGTGTTATCACTGGACTTCCTGATGCATACGGACGTGGACGTATCATCGGTGACTACCGTCGTGTAGCTTTATACGGGGTAGATCAACTTATCGCTTGGAAAAAAGAAGATTTAGCTAAAATCGGAGCTGACGGAGTTATGACTGAACACGTTATTCGTGATCGTGAAGAAGTTAGCGAACAAATCCGTGCTTTAGGTGAATTAAAAGAAATGGCTAAAATCTACGGATTCGACATTTCAGAACCAGCTACAAACGCTAAAGAAGCTGTACAATGGTTATACTTCGGATACTTAGCAGCTATCAAACAACAAAACGGTGCTGCGATGTCTATCGGTAACATTGCTACATTCTTAGATATTTATATCGAAAGAGATTTACAAGATGGAACAATTACTGAGTCTGAAGCTCAAGAATTAATTGACCACTTAGTATTAAAATTACGTTGCGTTAAATTCGCTCGTACTCCAGACTACAACCAATTATTCTCAGGAGACCCAATCTGGGCTACATTAATCGTTGGTGAAATGTTAGATGCAGAAAGATCATTAGTTACAAAAACTGACTTCCGTTTCATCCACACATTAGACAACATGGGTAACTCTCCAGAGCCAAACTTAACTATCCTTTGGTCTACTAAATTACCAACAGGATTCAAAGATTACTGTTCAGAATCTTCAATCAACCACAGTGCTATCCAATACGAAAGTGATGAATTATTAGCAGACTTCTTAGGAACTTGTGACAAATCTATCGCTTGTTGTGTAAGTGGTATGACTACTGGTAAAGATATGCAATTCTTCGGAGCTCGTGCTAACTTAGCTAAAGCTTTACTATATACAATCAATGGTGGACGCGATGAATTATCAGGTGTTCAAGTTGGACCAAAAACTGAGCCAATCCGTGGCGTATTAAACTACGATGAAGTATGGGCTAAATTCGATGTATTCATGGAATGGTTATGTAAACTATACATCAATACATTAAACGTAATCCACTACATGCACGATAAATACTCTTACGAAAGCTTAGAAATGGCATTACACGACACTAAAGTAAGAAGATTCATGGCAACAGGTATCGCTGGATTCTCAGTAGCAGTAGACAGCTTATCAGCTATTAAATATGCTAAAGTTACACCAATCGAAGATGAAACTGGATTAGCAGTAGACTACAAAATTGAAGGTGAATTCCCAACATTTGGTAACAACGATGACCGCGCAGACGAAATCGCTGTTGAGTTACTAAAAGAGTTCATGACTAAACTTAAAAAACATGAAACTTACCGTGCAGATGAAACTACAACTTCTATCTTAACTATTACTTCTAACGTAGTATACGGTAAGAAAACTGGTAACACTCCAGATGGACGTCGCGCAGGAGAACCATTCTCTCCAGGTGCTAACCCAATGAACGGACGTGACCAAAGTGGAGCATTAGCTTGCTTAAGCTCAGTTGCTAAATTACCATACGAATACAGCCGTGATGGAATCAGCTTAACTGCAGCATTCACACCAAGCTCATTAGGTAAAACTAAACAAGACCAAATCAAAAACTTAACAGCAATGATGGATGGATACTTCAAACAAGGTGGATACCACTTAAATACTAACGTATTTAACAAAGAAACTTTACTTAAAGTTATCGAATCTCCAGAAGATTATCCAAACTTCACAATTCGTGTATCAGGATACGCAGTACGTCTAATCAGTTTAACTCCAGAACAACAACGTGACGTATTAAGCCGTACAATGCACCAATTCATGTAATATAATAATTAAACAAAAAAGAGGGGGCTCTTAGCCCCCACTTTTTTATTGTAAAATATTGTAAAAGTATTTACACAAAGTTATAGAATACGTTATAATAAGTATATAGAAAACAGTAAAGGAGGGGGCAAATTATGAAACTATCTAATTTAGCACCTGTTGAGGATACAAATGAACTAACTGCAAATGTTCACTCTGTAGAATCATTTGGTAACGTAGATGGACCAGGAATAAGATATGTAGTTTTCTTTCAAGGGTGTATGTTAAGATGCAAATATTGTCACAATCCTGATACTTGGAAGATGAATAATCCTGATGCTAAAGTCGTTACAGTAAGTCAATTAACTAATGAAATAGTTAAGTATAGAAATTTCTTTGAAGCCAGCGAAGGTGGAGGAGTTACAGTAAGTGGGGGAGAATCTCTTCTACAATTAGATTTTGTTCTTGAATTATTTAGACAATTAAAAGCACTAGATATTAATACTTGTGTTGACACGTGTGGAGGTTTCTATGTGAATACTCCTACTATGAACGAAAAAATTCTAGAACTAATCTCATTAACAGATTTATTCTTAATGGATTTAAAACATATTGACGATGAGCAACACATTAAACTTACAAAAAGAACAAATAAAAATATTCTACAATTTGCAAGATTTTTAAGCGATAATGGAGCAAAAATGTGGATAAGACACGTATTAGTTCCTAAGTGGACAGATGACGATTATTATCTACAAAAACTTCGTGATTTTATTGATACTTTAAATGGTGTAGAAAGAGTGGAAGTATTACCATATCATGATATGGCTAAATTCAAATATAAAGAATTGGGCTATGAGTATGAGTTAAATGACATAAATCCACCAACTAAAGATAGAATAAAAAATGCGATAAAAATTTTACGTGCAAGAGACGATACTAATTAAAAAGGAAGAAGATTTTTTATCTTCTTCCTTTTTTTATAAAAAAAATACCACTCCAATTTGGAATGGTATCTTTAATAGGCTATTAGTTTGAAGAAGATCCTTCAAGCATAGATTTAATATACGCTTCTACATCACTATTATCAGATTTAACATTATATTCTTCAAATAATTTTTTAAGTGCTTTACTTACTATTGTACTATCATTTTTTACAGCTTGTTCAGCAGCTTTTTCTTCAAGAGAAGTTTTTAATTCATCGTATGAAGAATCTTTAGTATCTAATACTTTAATAATGTGGTAACCAAATGGAGTTTTAACAACATCTGATACTTGATCTTTATTTAATGCATAGGCAGCATTATTGAATTCAGAAACATATGAGTTATCTTCTTTTGAAGACCAACCTAAATCTCCACCATTAGAGGCATTACCTGTATCATTAGAGTATTCTTTTGCTAAAGTAGCGAAGTCTCCACCATCTTTAATTTTTTTAAGAACTTCTTCAGCTTTTTTCTTAGCTTCTTCATCACTTAATCCATTAGGATTAGAACTACTTTTCACGCTGATTAGTATGTGAGCAAGGTGGTATTGATGTTTATTTTTTTCGTAGCTTTCTTTTAATTTATCTTCAGTAATTCCAGCATACTCATTAATCATAATTGTTTGAGCTGCTTTTACTTTAAGTCCGTCTTTGTATTGATCTAGTGTGAATCCTTTTTGTTTTAATATTTGTTCGAATTTATCTTTTCCACCGTATTGTTCTTGGGCCTTATTAAGTTGTTCATCAATAACCTTTTCATTGATTTTATTTTTATATTTATCTAAAAGAACTTTTTGAATCATCATACTTGTTGCTGCTTTAGAAAGTTGATTTGCACCAATGCTTTCAACGATGTCTTTTTCTGTTACATCTCCAGCTTTACTAGAAATATATTTAGTTCCTCCAGATGAACATCCTGCTAAACCTATAACTGAAATACTTAGAGCTACAGGTAAAATAGCTTTTTTAAACTTTTTCATTGTGAGAATTCCTCCTAATTTTAACTATGTATAAATATAACATATTTTTTAATATAAAACAACTATAGAATAGGTGATATCAGGCGTGCAAAGGCTTCTTTTATTTTGATTAATAAGCTACGTTCTTGATACTTAGAATATGAAACTAAAGTAGATTTTTCTATGTCTTTTAGAAAAATCTTTCTAAATTCTGCAGTTGTTTTTGTATCATATATAAAAGCATTTAATTCAAAATTCAGCTTAAAACTTCTATAATCAAAGTTAGCACTACCTAAACTAGTTACTTCATCATCTATAATAATCATTTTTGTATGAATAAACCCATTATCATAAATATAAGTTTGTGCACCATATTGTGCCAGCTCACCTATAAAAGAATATGTTGCCCAATATACGAAGATATGGTCAGGTTTATTTGGAATCATGATACGAACATCAATTCCAGATAGAATAGCCATCTTTAATGCATCCATTACACTTTCATCAGGTATAAAGTAAGGCGATTGGATATAAATATATTTTTTTGCGCGTGATATCATGTGCAAATAACCATACTTAATCTTTTGAAGTTTATTATCTGGTCCGCTAGCTACCATTTGAATAGGTAAGTAATTGTCAACTGGAGTAGATACATGTTCGGATTTTAGTTTTAATTGTTCAGTTTTCTTAGATGACTGTGAATTCCAATCATCGATGAAACGATACTCTAAAGATCCTACAGCTTCACCTTCAATACGAAGATGGGTATCTCTCCAATAACCAAATTTTTTATCTAAACCTAGGTATTCGTCTCCAACATTAAAACCACCTGTATAACCTATATCTCCATCGATAATAACTAATTTTCTATGATTTCTATAATTCATACGGAAGTTAATTAATGGGAATCTTGATTTGAAGAAACTTTTAATTTTTGCATTATTATCAGTTAGGTTTTTAAGTGAAGATATACTAAGTTTTCTAGAACCTATATCATCATAAAGAATGTATACTTGGACACCTTCTTTTAATTTTTGTTCTAGTAGACTAAATAACTGTTTACCAATACCATCTTTTTTCAAAATATAGTATTGAATGTGAATATATTGCTTAGCATTTTTTATATCTTCAAATAAAAGCTTAAATTTTTCTTTTCCATCTGTAATAATTTTAATTTTATTATTTTTTGAAAGGAAAGCTTGGTCAGTTTCATAGTTTAATTCTATTAGATTTCTATATTTATAAATGGTATGTTCTTCTTTTAAAATTTCGTATGGAGTCTTACGCTTAAGTAAGCTCTGTTGATACTCTATTTTTTCCAATTTGGAAAGTGGGAAGATTTTTTCCCTATAAATAGGTCTTCCAAACATAAGGTAAAGAACAAAACCTAGATAAGGAATTAAAAATAAAACTAAAATCCAGGCCCAAGATGAATGTGTAGTTTGATATTCTAAAAATACTATAGAAAAAGCTAATAATGTATTAATTATTAGACATAAAGTTAGTAGTATATCGATATCTACACGAATATCACTAAATAAGTTGGGTATATAATTAAAAATATTTGTTAAATATACACTTGCATTTAAATTTATATAAGTCATAATATAACACTCCTAGCTTAATAGTACCTTAAAAGAATAAAAAAGTCTATTGATAATATTTACATAAAATTGTAATGAAAAACAATAAATAAATTTAAATTTATGCTTAAGAAAACATTAAGAACTTAAAAAAATAAAAGAAATTATCATTATGAGTTGAATTTTTATGGATTTATATTATAATGGAATAGAGAACAAAAAAGGAGAATACTAAATGCCTAATAATATTTTAGATGAATTAAAAACTAAATTTGAGGATTTTGCGAGCGAATTAGAAAATATCGAACCTGAAAAAGTGGATATTACTCAAATTGATAGATTGATCGCATTAGTAGAAGAATTAGATAACGAAATTAAAACAATAAAATAAAGAATGGATGAGCTGAAGTGGGGGCAATATGCTTTTACTCAGCTTATCTTTATGAATGAGGATAAAATGAAAAAGAAAAACGGTGGAAAAAAACTAAATGTATTACTTACCATTAAAAAAATTGGAATTAATGGTGAAGGAATAGGATATTATAAAAAGAAAATTACCTTTGTAAAAGGTGCATTACCTGATGAGGTAATAGTATGTGAAATTGTTGAAGAGACTCCAAAATATATTATTGGAAAATTGGTTAAAGTTAAAGAACCTAGTCCACATAGAGTAGAAATCAAAAAAGAATTTAGTGAAAGTGGGGCGTATGGTTTAGCCCATGTAAGTTATGAGAAACAGTTAGAGTATAAACGTAATATACTATTAGATGCATTTGATAAATATTATAGAATACCTAAACCAGACAAATTAGTTTTAAAAACTTTAGCAAGTCCAACAACAGAACACTATCGTAATAAAAACCAATTTCCATTAGCTGTGAGAAATGGTAGAGTAATTGCAGGTTTATATAAAGAAGGAACTAATGAATTAGTTGAAATTAATGAAGATATAGCTCTACACGAAAATGGTAATAAAATCACTGCATTAGCTAAAAAATGTTTAGGTAAATATAAGGTTGCTATTTCAACTAATAAAAAGAATTATGGGGTGAAATATATTGCTACACGTACATCTTTTTACAATGGTGATGTACAGTTAACTTTTGTAGCTAATACTGATAAAATTAAAAATCTAGATAAAGTTGTTAACGAAATTAAACGTGAACGTATAGTTAAAAGTATTATTTTAAATGTTACAAATGATAATGATCATTTAGTAATGGGAAGTGAGAATATTACTCTATATGGAGCAGATTATATTGTTGAGAAAATTGGTGATATTAAATATGAGTTATCAGCAAAATCATTCTTCCAACTTAATCCATTAGCTACGAAAAAATTATATGATAAAGTAGTAGAGTTTGCTAATTTAAAAGAAACAGATGTTGTTCTTGATGCATTTTGTGGAGTAGGGACTATTGGACAGTATGTTAGCCGTAAATGTAAAGAAGTTTATGGTGTAGATATTGTAGAAGATGCTATTAAAGATGCTAATGACAATGTTAAATTAAACAATTTAACTAACTGTACATATGTTGCAGGAGATGCTAATAAAATTGTACCTCGTTGGAAGAAAAAAGGAATCAATTTTGATGTTGCTATAGTTGATCCACCTCGTGTAGGATTAGGACACTTAGCTAAAAACTTATTAAATGTTGATGCTAAGAAAATTGTTTATGTGAGTTGTAATCCATCAACATTGGCACGTGACTTAAAAGTTCTTACTAGAAAATATAAAATTAGACGTATTCAACCAGTTGATATGTTCCCAGGTACAGCAGCTGTAGAAGCGGTAGTCGAGTTAACTAGAAAGTAAGATAGATAGCTTTAGGTTGTCTTAGGGAGAATAAAAATGAAAAAAATGTCTGTATTAGGGATTGGTCCAGTTTATGTAATTAGCTGTTTAATAATAACAATACTATCAATATACATATCTGAAAAAGGTTTTTTGAACTCTGGAAAAGTATATGAGCTAAAAGGTTTTATGGTATTAACCGGAGCTGTATGTATTGCTTTAGGTATAGTTTTATGGCTAAATGCAGTAGTATCTCAGAAAATGGTAAAAGCAATAAAAAATAATAAGCTTTTAACGACTGGGGTCTATTCTATAGTAAGAAATCCTGTATACTCAGCTTTTTACTTTGTTTTAACAGGATCATTACTAATAGAAGCAAATCTATGGTTAATGATACTTCCGATATTATTTTGGATATATATGACAGTTTTATTGAAACTAACTGAAGAAAAGTGGTTATTAGATACTTTTGGAGAAGAATATATTAAATATTGTAGTAAGGTAAATAGAGTTTTTCCTTGGTTTCCTAAGAAGTGAATAAATTAACAAATAGGAGTGATTAATTTGGATAAAAAATTAGAACTATTAAAAAAAGAGATAATGTCAGATAGTGACAATAAAAAATATACGGATGAAGGTATAGAGCCTCTTTTCTCAGCACCTAGCACAGCAAAAATATTAATTATTGGTCAAGCACCGGGAATAAAAGCTCAGGAAAGTAGAATATTCTTTAATGATAAAAGTGGTGTTAAACTAAGAGAGTGGATGGGGATTGATGATGATATTTTTTATAAATCAGGTTTAATAGGTGTAGTTCCAATGGATTTCTATTATCCTGGAAAAGGTAAAAGTGGAGATTTACCTCCAAGAAAAAATTTTGCTCCAAAATGGCACGAAAAAATATTGGAATTAATGCCTAATATCGAACTAATTATTTTAGTGGGAAAATACGCTCAAGATTATTATTTACATAAAAATAAAAAATCTAATTTAACTGAAACAGTATTTCATTATGAAGAGTATGGTCCACTATATTTTCCAATAGTTCATCCATCACCACTAAATTTTAGATGGCAAAACAAAAACCCATGGTTTTTAGAAAATGTAGTGCCAAAATTAAAAATAAGAGTTTCAGAAATTTTGGATAAATAAGTAAGACGAAAAAAAGAACAAGTGAAAATTATACGCTTGTTCTTTTTATTTTTTAAACTTGGAAGTAAGTTGAAGTTAATGGTATAAATGTTGATATATTAGTGATAGAGTTTATTTGTAATAATATTTGTTATTTTTGGTATTGTTTCGGTTTTTGCTTGATAATCAATTTTTATTTTTGTACAATAGTTATAGGAATTAATAAGGAGTGAATCTTATGGATAATAATAGAGATTTTGACCGTGAGATAGAGAGAATAAGAGCTATAGAAAATACGAAAGAGTATCAAGATAGGTTAAACTTATTGCGTAATCAGATGAGTAATAATCTGTTTTGGAAGAGAGCACTGCCTATAGTCGCTTTTTTTGCAATTTTTATTATTGTACAATTTAAAGTATATGGAGCTATAGCTGTAGCTTTACTCTATTTTTTTGTTTATCTCCCTCAATCAAAAAAAAGAAAGCAATTATTTAATGGTAAACAACGTACTAATGAAGAAATTTTTACAGAAGATTTTTTAGATCCAGTACTTAAAGAAATTTTTCCAAATGTATCTTTAAATTATCATGGTGGATATCCAATAGATATACTAAAATTTTCTACACCTAATTCAAAAATATATAATCAATTTTGTTTATTAGCTTTTAATGATGCTAGTGATTTAACAGTATGTAATTTACACTCTTATCACCAAGAGACTAGAACAAGAACAGTGGGTTCTTCGACTGAAACATACACGGTAGATGTTACTGATTTTGATGGTCAAGTCTTCTCATTACGTGTAGCAAGTAATTTAAATGGTTATATAAGAGTAGTACCGACTAAAAAATCTTTCTTCTTAAAAAGAGAGGTACAGCACAATTATCCAAAATTATTGCAGGGTGAAGTGAAAATAGATACTGAAGATATAAACCATAATGAGAATTATAATATCTATTGTACAGATGAACTATCAGCGAGAAAATTCTTAAGTCCTAGGGTTTTAGAATGGTTTGATAATAATATATCACAAAATGCCGTAAGTATGTTCGTTAATAATGATAGGTTATATATTTCACTTAACACAAAGTATTTCCTATTTATGCCGCCTACATCATTTGATCAGATTAAACAATTATCTATGGTAGAAGAGTACAAAAAACTTAGAATGGCTGTAGATTATATAAGAAACTTCACAAAAATATTTCAAATACAGGAATAACCAATAAAGGAGAAAGAAAATGACAATTGGAATTATAGTAATAGTTATAGTAGTATTAATAGCTCTTTGGTTTATTAACCAAAGCAACCAGCTAAATAGGTATCAAGTTTCAATAGAAGAATCTAAAAAAAATATTGATATTATTTTAGTAAAAAGATATGATACAATTTCTGAAATGTTAAAAGTAGCTAAATCATATGCTAAACATGAGGAAAAAGTATTTACAGAGCTTGTTACATTACGTCAAGGTGGTTCAATTCAAGAAACAAATCAAGTTTTAGCTAACCAAAATGATGTATTAACTCAAATTAGAGCGGTTGGAGAAAGCTATCCAGAACTATTTTCTTCTAAACAATTTGAAAACTTACAAAGAGAAATTGCTGAAGAAAATGAAGATTTAGCAGCATCTAAACGTATCGTGAATAGTAACGTTAGAATAATAAATCAAGCAATCGTATCATTCCCAACATCATTAGTAGCTTCAATAAAAGGATTAAGACAGTTTGAATTTTTAAATGAAGATACTACAGGAAAAAGAGATCTAAAAGATTTAGATTATAATGTTAATTAATAAACCTAAAAAGATAAACTTAGAAAAATTATTTCTAAGTTTATTTTTATGGTATAATGAAAAATAAAAAGTGGAGGTTATATTTTTATATGAATCAAAAAGAAAGAATGATAGCAGGGTTACCATATAAATCAAGTCCTGAATTAAGAGATGCACTATTAAAAGGAAGAGATTTTTGTTTTAAATATAATAATATTTCTCCTTTAGAACGTGAAGAAAGAATGAATATGATAAAAGGCTTCTTTGCCAAGACTGGTGAAAAGTTATCCATTCAATCACCGTTTTATTGTGACTATGGGTTTAATATAAGTATAGGGGAATACTTTTTCTCAAATTATAATTTAGTAATATTAGATATAGCTCCTGTAAAAATTGGTGATAATGTTATGTTTGGTCCTAATGTAAGTTTATATACAGCAGGTCATCCAATCCATCCAGTTAGTAGAAATTCTGGGTATGAGTATGGATTACCTATTACTATAGGTGATAATGTTTGGTTAGGTGGAAATGTAGTAGTTACACCAGGTGTAACAATAGGTGAAAATACAGTTATAGGAGCGGGTAGTGTAGTTGCTAAAGATATTCCGGCTAATGTTGTAGCCGCGGGAAACCCATGTAGAGTAGTTCGTGAAATTAAGGAAGAAGAGATAGATTATATTTACAAAGATAAATTATTTGATGTAGATGACTATAAATAAAAAGCAAACGAGGTAAAATAATAATTACCTCGTTTAATTTTTATATTTCTTCAATTTTATAACTAGTGCTTTCTCCATAATAAATTAAAAGAGAGGACGCTAGTTTATTTACTACTTTAATATTATCTGTTTTTAGAATTATCTCAGCCTTACCAGAAATAACATTAAATGCATCACCGCTTTGAACTGAAACTATTTCTATGTTTTTATATTTTAATGATTTCCTAACAAACTCACTAGCTATAATAGTAGAGTCTATTGCCACATGAGGTTCAGCACCATGACCGCCTTTACCAAAAATTAAAAGTTTATATTGCTTCATATTATTGTTCCTCCTTTAAGTTAGTAATAACTTTATTAGAGTTAAAAGCCAGTGATAAAAATATAGAAGCTGTATATTTCATCACTTCTTCTTCAAAATCAAAGTTTGGGTGATGATGAGGATATTTCGCAAAAGTATCATTTCCTGCACCAATTAAGAAGAAAGCCCCTGGAACATTTTCTAAGTAATATGCGAAATCTTCACCAATCATTAGCGGTTCAACTTCTTCTAAGTTTAATTGTGGAAGGATTTTCGGTACATAAGATAATAACTCTTCTGTTCCTTTTTTATGATTAATTAGAGGAGGGTATCCACCATAGTAAATAAAATCAATTTTTGTTTCTGTATTTTCATCTTCTAAAGATAAGCATAATTTCTGTATTTTATCTAAAACAAGCTTATGAAGTTCCTTATTGAAATGTCTTATTGTCCCTGTAATATTAGCTTCATTACATGTGCTTTCTAATTTACCTAAAGTTATAACAAGCGTTTCTCTAGGTTTAGAAAAGCGAGAAACTATTTGTTGAGTCATACTAACGAATTCAGCAGCAATTAAGTTGGCATTTTCTTTTGAGGATATTTTCACTTCGAATCTATCCGCAGCAGCACAAAGTTCGTTATAGCTGTAACCTAAAGTTCCAAGAGGTAGTGGAGTCCAAAGGTGTGCTCCAAATATTGCATCGACGTTATCCAAACATCCAGCATCAATCATAGGTTTAGCCCCACCTGGAGCTTGCTCTTCACCGTATTGGAAAATAGCTACAACATCATGAGGTAGTTTATCTAGGTTATCCATTAAAACTTTACACGTTGCAAGTAAAGCTGTAGTATGACCATCGTGACCACAGGCATGCATAACATTAGGTACTGTTGACTTGTATTCTGTATCTTTCATATCATTAATAGATAATGCATCAAAATCAGCTCTAAAAGCAATTGTTTTAGATGAATCTTGTCCTTTAATTCGTGCAACAATACCATGTAAACCTATATTTGTTTTTATATCTTTAATACCAATTTCTAATAAGTAATTTTTTATAAATTCAGCAGTATTCTTTTCATTGAATGAAACTTCTGGATGCATATGCATATAACGACGAAGTTTTATCATTTCCGGATAATAAGTTTTCAGTTCATTTTTTATCAAATTTTCTATCATAAGTCCTCCATATTTATGAGTACAATTAATAAACTATATTATACCATAAAAAATATAATAAATAGAAAATTGTTAAAGAAATTGCTTTCAAATATTTTTATTTTTGATATAATATGACTAAATAGATACTGGTAACACTCTGTATGGAGGAGGGAGAGTGGATACATTAAATTAATAGATAAAATTTATTAACAAAGGAGTTAATGTATGCATATATTAAATATAGAGAATATAGAATTTGAAAAACAAGGGATGACATTATTTAAAATAGAGAAATTAAGTATAAATACTGGTGATATTATTGGATTAATAGGGAAAAATGGTTCTGGGAAGACAACTCTGTTAAAATATATAAACAGTTTAATTAAAGGTGAAAATAATATTTCATCAGAGTTTTTAGAATTTGGAGAAAATTCTCATCATAGAAAAAGTGGTGGAGAAATTGTTGTAAATAAGATTAGGGAGAGTTTATTGTCAAATGTTGAGTTGTACTTACTAGACGAACCTTCGACGTATTTAGATTATAATAATGCAAGTAAAATAGCTAATCTTATAAAAAGAACTCCAGCAACCTTTTGTATAGCTAGTCACGATAGAAATTTTTTAAATAGTGTTTGTACTAAGTTATGGATAATTGAAAACAATAGTGTAAGAGAGTTTAATGGAAATTATTATGAGTATAAATTTCAAGAAGAAATTGAGATGACTAAATATGAATCAGAATTGCAAAAGTACAAAAAAGAAACAAAGAAAATAAAGAAAAGTATCCAAGAAATGAAAGAAGAACAGGGGAGAAAATCTGGTAAACCAAAGAATATGAGTGAATCAGATTATAGGATTATGGGTGTAAAAACAAAAATTTCCCAAAACAAAAAGAAGTTACAGAAGAAAATATCAAAACAAGAAGATAAGCTACAAAATAATTTAAAACCAAAGCCGTTAAAAGAAAAATATGATATTAAGTTTCTAGAAATTTTCAAGGAAAGTCATAAAAAGAGTTTTTGCCTAGATGAGAAGAAATGTGAAATTGACGGGAAATTTCTTTGGTCAACACCTAGGTTAACATTTAGTAGTGGCGATAAAGTTTTAATTAAGGGAAAAAATGGTTCAGGAAAAACCACTTTTCTAAATTATGTGAAGGAGTCTATTCCTAGTTATTTACAAGTAGCATATTTTGAACAAAATAACTTTGATATTTTTGAAGAAGAGAAAACCTTGTTTGAATTTGTGAAAGAATGTACTACACTAGATGATATAGAACTGAGAAATATACTAGCTTTACTAAATTTTAGAGCTGACGATATTAATAAAAAAATAGAAGTCTTAAGTAAAGGGGAAAAAGTTAAACTTTATTTAGTAAGTTTGCTTTTTAGAAAAACAGATGTATTGTTATTAGATGAAATAACTAATTTTTTGGATATTGTTGCGATAGAGGCTATAGAGAAGGTATTAAAAAAATATCCTGGTATATTAATCATGGTAAGTCACGACATGGATTTTATTGATAATATTGCAACTAAGGTTATAAACATTACAAATAAAGATTTACTAAAATTTGAGTAAATAGTAGTTGGATTATTGGTAAAGTAAATTATTGCCAATAATCCATTTAACATTTGACAAATATAATTATATAGTATATACTATTAATAATTTAAGTAACATATCTTTAATGTGATCCAGAGAGGTCAGCGAAGATTAATTTGTTGTAATGAATATACCAAGTTTAAACATGCTGTCCTGCTCAATAGAGTAGGTTATTTTTTTTGAGGTGAAGTATGAAAAAACGAGTTCTTTTTGATGAAGTTATGATTTCTAGAATGATAACAAGAATAGCTAATGAAATTATCGAACAAAATAAATTAGAAGAGATAGTTTTAGTTGGTGTTAAAACTAGAGGTATCCACATAGCTAAAAGATTAAAGAAAAAAATCGGTGAATTAGAAAATATTAATATACCAGTTGAGGTATTAGATATTAAATTTTATCGTGATGATTTAGAAAAAAGAAGCAATGAACCTGAGATTAATACATCTAAGTTTAAACTTGACTTAACAAATAAAGTTGTCATTATAGTTGATGACGTGTTGTACACTGGAAGAACTGTACGTGCTGCGATTGATGCGATTATGGATGTTAGTCGTCCAAAAGCTATTAGATTAGCGATATTGATTGATCGTGGTCATAGAGAATTACCAATACGAGCAGATCATATTGGGAAAAATATACCAACTTCACGTAGTGAAAATGTAAAAGTTTATCTAAAAGAAGTAGATGAAAATGATGAGATATTACTAATTTAAATATAAATCTTTTTAAGCTAGTCCAGAGAGGCTAACAAGGGATTAAATTTAGAGTATATACTTTATGAGTATAGCTGTGATTTGTTGTAGCTATTTTCAAAAATATAATAATTTAGATTTAATAATTGATGATAAGTCATACCTTGTAGCCTTGCTGCAAGGTATTTTTTTATGAAATTATGGAGGATTAACTATGAAAAACATAGTAAAAATGTCTGATTTAACAAATGATGAAGTTTTTAGTTTAATAAAACGCGGTTTAGAATTAAAAAATGGTAAACAAGTATCTCCAAGAGAAGACTTATACGTATCAAACTTATTTTTTGAAAATTCAACTAGAACAAAACATAGTTTTGAGGTAGCTGAACATAAACATAGATTGAATGTAATAAACTTTGATGCTTCTACATCTTCTGTAAATAAAGGTGAAACACTTTATGATACTTGTAAAACTTTAGAAATGATAGGTTGTAACATACTAGTTATTCGTCATAGTCAAGATGCTTATTACAATGAATTAACAAATTTAAATATACCAATAATTAGTGGGGGAGATGGTAGCGGAGAACACCCAAGCCAATGCTTACTAGATTTAATGACAATGTATGAACAATTTGGTACATTTGAAAATCTTAATATTATAATTGCAGGTGATATAAAGAATTCTCGAGTTGCGAGAAGTAACTACAATATGCTTACAAGATTAGGTGCAAAAGTTAGATTCGTCTGTCCAGATATCTTTAAAGATGAAACTTTAGGAGAAGTAGTTGATTTTGATGAAGTTATCGGAGAAGTAGATGTTTGTATGTTGCTACGTGTCCAACATGAAAGACATGATTCAAAAATGGGCTTATCTAAAGAAGAGTATCACAAGAACTTTGGTTTAACACAAGAAAGATATGATAAGTTAAAAGAAAAAGCTATAGTGATGCATCCCGCTCCAGTAAATAGAGATATGGAGATTGCTTCTCATTTAGTAGAGGCACCAAAATCTGTGATTTTTGAACAGATGAAAAATGGAATGTTTATGAGGCAAGCAATGATTGAAAAAATAATAAAAGACAATAATTTATAATCAAAGGAGAACAAAATGTTACTTTTAAAAAATGGAAAAATCTTAGAAAATGGTGTTTTAGTAAATAAAGATATTTTAATAAAAGATGAAAAAATAGTAAAAATTGCCGAGGAAATAGAAAATTCAGAAGCAAAAGTACTAGATTTAGATGGGAAATTTGTTTCTCCTGGATTTATAGACGTTCACGTTCACTGGAGAGAGCCAGGATTTGAATATAAAGAAAATATTTATCATGCTTCTAGAGCAGCAGCACGTGGTGGATTCACTACTGCAATGCCAATGCCTAACTTAGATCCAGTACCAGATAATTATGAAAACTTAAAATTACAATTAGATATAATCGAAAAAGATTCAGTAATTCGTGCGATTCCTTTTGGAGCAATAACAAAAGGAGAACTTGGAAAAGATTATGCTGAGTTTGAAGAATTAGCTGATCATGTATTTGCCTTTAGTGATGATGGTCGTGGAGTACAAGATGCAAATATGATGTTTGAATCTATGATGGTAGCAGCAAAACTAAATAAAGCGATTGTTGCACACTGTGAAGATAATTCACTAATACGTGGTGGTTGTATGCACTGCGGTCGTAGAAGTCGTGAACTAGATTTACCAGGTATTCCATCAGTTTGTGAATCAGTACAAATCGCTCGAGATGTTCTATTAGCTGAAGCAGCAGGATGTCATTACCATGTTTGTCACGTATCAACTAAAGAGTCAGTACGTGTAGTAAGAGAAGCGAAAGCAGCAGGAATTAAGGTAACTTGTGAAGTTTGTCCGCATCACCTAATAAGTGACGAAATGGACATTCCAGAAGATAACGGAATGTGGAAAATGAATCCTCCTTTACGAGCAAGAGAAGATAGAAATGCTTTAATCGCAGGATTACTAGATGGAACAATTGATGTTATCGCAACAGACCACGCTCCACATGCAACTCATGAAAAAGATTTATCAATGAGAAAAGCAGCTTTTGGTATTGTTGGTAGTGAAACAGCATTTAGTCAACTATATACAAAATTTGTAAAAACTGGAGTATTCTCATTAGACTTACTAGTAAAACTAATGACTGAAAAAGTTGCAGATACATTCGATCTTCCTTATGGTAGATTAGAAGAAAATGGATATGCAGATTTAGTAGTAATTGATTTAGAAAAATCATTAAAAATTGATCCAGAAAAATTCTTATCAAAAGGTAGAAATACACCTTATGCAGGAGAAGAAATCTACGGTATACCAGTTTTAACATTAAGTGAAGGTAAAGTAGCTTATAAAGATTCAGAAGTATTTGATATATAAGATGAAAAATTTAAATATGAAAAAACAAAGAAAGTGAGAGAAGCTATGTATAGTTACGATAGACAGCTAATTTTAGAAGATGGAACGGTTTATAAAGGATATGGTTTTGGAGCTAATACGCCAATGACAGGTGAAGTAGTTTTCAATACAGGTATGACAGGATATCAAGAAACACTGTCAGATCCATCATACAATGGTCAAATAGTTACATTTACTTATCCATTAATTGGAAACTACGGAATCAATAGAGATGACTTTGAAACAATTAATCCGAGTATTAAAGGACTAGTAGTAAGAGAAGTATGTCACAAACCATCAAACTTTAGAACAGAGTATAGTTTAGATGAAGTACTAAAAGAATTAAATATTCCTGGTATCTCAGGTATAGATACTCGTAGTTTAACTAGAAAAATAAGAGAACATGGTACAGTAAAAGGGGTAATAACAGACCTTTGTATGGATCCAAAAGAAGAGCTAGAAAAATTAAAAAATACAACATTACCAACTAACCAAATAGAGCAAGTTTCTACACAAAAAGCTTTCCTATCATCAGGAAGTGGATATAGAGTAGTACTAGTAGATTTAGGTATGAAATCAGGAATATTAAGAGAATTAAATGAAAGAAACTGCGATATCGTAGTAGTTCCTCATAATGTAACAGCGGCAGAAATCTTCCGATTAAATCCAGATGGAATTATGTTAAGTAATGGACCAGGGGATCCAGTAGATGTTCCAGAAACAATTGAAATGCTTAAAGAAGTAATGCCAAAAATTCCAATTTTCGGAATTTGTATGGGACACCAACTTATTTCTTTAGCATCAGGTGCAAAGACTTATAAATTAAAATTTGGACACCGCGGAGCTAACCACCCAGTTAAAAATCTATTAACAGGAAAAGTTGATATAACATCACAAAACCATGGTTATAGTGTAGATATAGAATCATTAAAAGATACAGATTTAGAACTTACTCATTTATCAGTAAACGATAAAACTTGTGAAGGAGTAAGACATAAAAAATATCCAGTCTTCTCAGTTCAATATCACCCAGAAGCATCGCCAGGTCCACATGATCCTAACTATCTATTTGATCAATTTATAGATAATATGAAAGCTTTCAAAGAAAGTAAGAAAAAATAATAGTAAATAGATAAGTATAAAAGTATAGTACTAAGATAATAAGGAGAATAACAATGCCAAAACGTAATGATATAAAAACTATTTTAGTAATTGGTTCAGGACCAATTACAATAGGTCAAGCTGCAGAATTTGACTACGCCGGAACACAAGCATGTCTTTCATTAAGAGAAGAAGGATATGAGGTAATATTAGTAAACTCAAATCCAGCGACTATTATGACTGATAAAGAAATTGCAGATAAAGTATATATGGAGCCTCTTACTTTAGAGTTCGTTAGTAAAGTTATCCGCAAAGAAAGACCAGATGCATTATTACCAACATTAGGAGGGCAAGTAGGACTTAATCTTGCTGTAGAACTTCATAAAAGTGGTGTATTAGACAGATATGGGGTAGAACTATTAGGAACTAAATTAAGTTCAATTGAGCAAGCAGAAGACAGAGAATTATTTAGAAATCTTATGAATGAACTAAATGAGCCAGTACCAGAATCTGATATTATTACAACAGTTGAAGAAGCTTATGAGTTCGTTCGTGAAATTGGTTATCCAGTAATTGTTCGTCCAGCATTTACAATGGGAGGAACAGGTGGAGGAATCTGTTACAACGATAAAGATTTAGAAGAAATCGTAAGTAGTGGATTACACTATTCACCAGTAACACAATGTTTATTAGAAAAATCAATCGCAGGATTTAAAGAAATTGAATATGAAGTAATGCGTGACTCAAATGATACAGCGATAGTTGTATGTAATATGGAAAATATTGACCCAGTTGGTATTCATACAGGGGACTCAGTAGTAGTTGCTCCTTCACAAACATTAACTGATAGAGAATATCATATGCTACGTGATGTATCTTTAAAAATTATTCGTGCACTAAAAATCGAAGGTGGATGTAACGTGCAACTTGCACTTGATCCAGAATCATTTAAATACTATATTATCGAAGTAAATCCAAGGGTTTCTCGTTCATCAGCTCTAGCTTCAAAAGCTACGGGTTATCCAATAGCGAAAATAGCGGCAAAAATTGCAGTAGGATTAACACTTGATGAAATAATAAACCCAGTTACTAAAAATTCTTACGCTTGCTTCGAGCCAACATTAGACTATGTAGTAAGTAAAATTCCAAGATTCCCATTTGATAAATTTGAGAATGCTGATAGAAAATTAGGAACTCAAATGAAAGCGACTGGTGAAGTTATGGCGATGGGTAGAACTTATGAAGAAAGTTTACTAAAAGCTATTCGTTCTCTAGAATATGGTGTGCACCACTTAGGATTACCAAATGGTGATGACTTCACATTAGAAGAAATATTAGATAAAGTAAAACAAGCTGGAGATGAGAGATTATTCTTTATCGGAGAAGCTTTAAGACGTGGACAAAGTACACAAGATATTCACGATATAACTAAAATTGATATGTTCTTCTTAGAAAAAATGCAAAATATTATTGATATTGAGCATGAATTAAAAGAAAATGTAGGGAATACAGGCCTATTAGAATACGCTAAAAAATATGGTTTCTCTGATAAAGTAATTGCACATAGATGGAATACTACAGAAGAAGAAATCTATAAACTTCGTCAAGAAAATAATATTGTTCCAGTATTCAAAATGGTAGATACATGTGCTGCAGAGTTCGTTTCTGAAACACCATACTTCTACTCAAGTTATGAACAAGAACAAGAGTCAATCGTTAGTGATAAGAAAAAAATTATTGTACTTGGGTCAGGACCAATTAGAATTGGACAAGGGGTAGAGTTCGACTACGCAACAGTACATGCAGTAATGGCGATTAAAGATGCTGGATATGAAGCTATTATAGTAAATAATAACCCAGAAACAGTATCTACAGACTTCACTATTTCTGACAAACTTTACTTTGAACCACTTACTCAAGAAGATGTAATGGCAATTATTAACCATGAAAATCCAATTGGAGTAGTAGTTCAATTCGGTGGTCAAACAGCGATTAACTTGGCAGATAAATTAGAAAAATATGGAGTGAAAATTCTAGGTACTGCATTAGAAGAAATTGATAATGCGGAAGATAGAGATAAATTTGAAGAATTACTTCGCAAATTAGATATTCCTCAACCATTAGGAAAAACTGCATTTGATGTTGAAACAGCGGTTCAAAACGCTAAAGAAATTGGTTACCCAGTATTAGTTAGACCATCATACGTACTTGGTGGACGCGCTATGGAAATAGTTTACGAGGAATCAGAATTACGCCGTTATATGAAAACAGCAGTTAAACTTACTCCAGAGCACCCAGTATTAACAGACCGTTATCTAATTGGTAGAGAAATAGAGGTTGATGCAATTAGTGATGGAGAAACAGTAATAATACCAGGTATTATGGAACATATTGAAAGAGCTGGGGTACACTCAGGGGACTCAATCGCGGTATACCCACCTCAAACACTAACTGAAGGTGAAAGAGAAAAATTAATAGAATATACAATTAAACTAGCAAAAGGATTAAACATTGTTGGATTACTAAATATCCAATATGTAATTAGTAAAGGAGAAGTATTTGTGCTTGAGGTAAACCCACGAAGCTCACGTACAGTACCATTCTTAAGTAAAATTACAGGAGTTCCTATGGCGAAACTTGCTGCAGGAGCAATAATAGGAGAAACTCTAAAATCAAAAGGGTATGAAACAGGTCTTCTACCAGAAAGTAAAAATGTTTATACAAAAGTTCCAGTATTCAGTTTCCAAAAACTTAAAGATGTAGATACTACATTAGGACCTGAGATGAAATCAACAGGTGAAGTAATGGGAAGTGATACTACATTAGAAAAATCTCTATATAAAGGATTATTAGCAGCTGGAATCAAAGTAAGTGACCAAGGAAATATCTTATTTACTATCAGTGATGATGATAAAGAGGAAGCTCTAAATATAGCTAAACGATTCTCTGATATCGGATATAATCTACTTGCTACAGAAGGAACAGCTAAATTTTTAGAAAATAATGGATTAAGAGTAACTGCTGTAGGAAAAATTAACCAAAGTGACTATAGTGTGTTAGATGCAATATATAAAGGAGATGTTGATGTAGTAATCAACACAACATCAAAAGATAAAGATGTTACAAAAGATGGATTTAAAATTCGTCGTGTGGCAAGTGAACAAGAGATTGTATGTTTAACATCATTAGATACTGCAGACGCATTACTAAAAGTATTAGAATCAATTTCATTCAATATTTTACCACTTTAGGAGTTAAGTATGGATTATGTAAAAATTTTAAAATATGGAAAGATAATAAATCTAACTTTTTATATAGAACACGATAAGCCATTTGAAATTGGTGAAAAGATGAATGAAATATATGATAAAGCATATATGAATGGATATAACTGGGAAGTATTTCTAAATTATTATTTAGAGAAAAATTCTCCTGAAGTGTTAGAAGGGTTAGAGATGGATCCAGAAGCGGGAATTATTACAGCATACTATGATAATACTTTAGAAAATGAAGAAAAGGCAGAAAAGCTAAAAAATATCATTAACGATTTAATTGAAAATGAAGATAAATTATATAAAGTATTAAAAGATGAAGGTTCAAAAATCAATTGGGATTAATACTTTAACAAAATAAAGATAGAAAAGGTTAGAAGTTATCAGTAATAAATAAAACTACTGAGATTAAGGTTAGTAAAAATACTTAGGGAGAATCTTGAAAATTGATGTTAACAATTATACTTTTAAGTGACTCCCTTTTTTAGGAAAAGGAGTGGGTTGATGGATACTTATTTAACGACAGTAGTAAGTAATGAACAAATTGCGGATAAAATTTTTAGAATAGAATTGCAAGGTGATATAGTTAAAGAAATGAATACACCAGGGCAATTCGTTAATATAAAGGTAAGTAATAGTTATGAATTTTTATTAAGAAGACCTATTTCAATTTGTGAAATTAATAAAGAAAAAAATACTTTTGTTATGGTCTATAGAGCAGATGGAGCTGGAACAAAGAAAATTTCACAGTTGAAAAAAGGTGAAGAAGTGGATGTCTTAGGTCCACTAGGAAAAGGTTATGATGTTTATACACTAAAGGAAGGTCAAACTGCATTACTAGTTGGTGGTGGAATAGGTGTTCCACCATTATATGAATTAGCTAAGCAGTTTAAAAATGAAGGAATTAAAACTATACATATTTTAGGTTTCAATAACGAAAAAGATGTATTTTATGAAGATAAGTTTTCTGAATTAGGGACAACATATGTGGCAACAGCGGATGGTACATATGGAGAAAAAGGATTTGTAACAGATGTTATAAAAAAATATGATATTGAGTATGATAAATATTTTAGTTGTGGGCCATTTGCAATGCTTAAAGCATTAACAACAATGGATGAAGAAAAAATAGGATATATCTCTTTAGAAGAAAGAATGGCTTGTGGTGTTGGAGCTTGTTACGCATGTGTCTGCGAAAAACAAGATGGAAGTATTTCACGTGTTTGTTATGACGGGCCAGTATATGAATCAACAGAAATAGCATTATAGGAGGAAATATGAGCGAAAGATTACGAGTTAAATTACCTGGATTAGATTTAAAAAATCCAATAATGCCAGCTTCAGGTTGTTTTGCATTTGGCTTAGAATATGCTAATTTTTATGATTTAAGTCAACTTGGAGCGATAATGATAAAAGCTGCAACAAAAGAACCTCGATTTGGAAATCCTACACCACGTGTTGCTGAAACATCTAGCGGGATGCTAAATGCAATAGGATTACAGAATCCTGGAGTACATGAAATAATGGAAACAAAACTAAAGGAATTGGAAAGATATGATGTTCCAATAATTGCTAATGTAGCCGGAAGCGAAATAGATGATTATGTTTATGTAGCTGAGCACATTAGTAAAGCACCAAATGTTTGTGCTTTAGAACTAAATATTTCTTGTCCAAATGTTAAACATGGTGGTATTCAATTTGGTACAGATCCAGAAACAGCAAAAAACCTTACAAAAAAAGTTAAGGAAGTATCTAGTGTACCAGTATATGTAAAACTATCTCCTAATGTAACGGACATAGTGTCTATGGCTAAAGCAGTAGAGGAAGGTGGAGCTGATGGCATTACTATGATAAATACGTTAGTAGGTGTTAGATTAGATAGAAAAACTGGGAAACCAATAATCGCTAATGTAACAGGAGGTTTATCAGGGCCAGCAGTAAAACCAGTTGCTATTAGAATGGTATATCAAGTATCTCAAGCTGTAAACATTCCTATTATAGGAATGGGTGGTGTAATGGATGAGTGGGATGTTATTGACTTTATCTCAGCAGGTGCAAGTGCAGTAGCTGTAGGTACTGCAAACTTTGCTGATCCATATGCTTGCCCAAAAATAATAAATAAACTTGAAAGTGCTCTTGATGAACTTGGAGTAGAACACATACTTGATATAAGAGGACGAGCTTACAAATAATAAAACTATATTAAAGGAGACAAATTGATGAAAAAAGACGTAATTATTGCATTAGATTTTCCAACATTAGAGGATACATTAAATTTCTTAGATAAATTTGATGACGAAAAACTATTCGTTAAAGTTGGGATGGAATTATATTTACAAAATGGTCCAGTAGTTCTTGAAAAAATAAAAGAACTAGGGCATAAAGTATTTTTAGACTTAAAACTACATGATATTCCAAACACAGTCTACGGAGCTACAAAAGGATTAGCACAATTCAAAGTAGATATTCTAACTGTACATGGTGCAGGAGGATATGAGATGTTAGCTGCAGCTAAAAGAGGAATGGTAGAAGGTGGAAGTCCTGATACGAATGTAATAGCAATAACTCAGCTTACATCAACATCTGAAGAAGCGATGAAAGAAGAACAATTAGTGGCGGCTTCATTAGAAGAAAGTGTAATAAATTACGCAAAACTCGCTAAAAAAGCAGGGCTTGACGGAGTTGTTTCATCAGTTTGGGAAGCTAGAATCATTAGAGAAAACTGTGGTGAAGACTTCTTAAAAGTAACTCCTGGTATACGTCTAGAAACTGATGAAGTAGGAGATCAAAAACGTGTTGCAACGCCAACTGTTGCAGCAAGTGAAGGTAGTACACATATAGTAGTAGGCCGTTCAATCACAAAAGCTAAAAACCCAAGAGAAGTTTATAATCTAATTAAAGAACAATTTATTAAGTAATAAAATATAGAAACCAAGGAGTATTAAAATGACTTTAGAAAGAAAGATAGCTAAAAACTTACTAGAAATAGAAGCAGTTGCCTTAAGACCAAATGATTATTTCACATGGACTTCAGGTATTAAATCACCAATTTACTGTGATAATCGAATAACAATGTCTTATCCAAAAATTAGAAGAGAAATTGCAGCAGGATTAAGTGAAGTAATTAAAAAGAATTTTCCAGAAGTAGAAGTAGTAGCGGGGACAGCAACAGCAGGTATTCCTCATGCTGCATGGGTAAGTGAAGTACTAGATTTACCTATGATTTATGTTAGAGACTCAGCAAAAAAACACGGGAAAACTAACCAAATTGAAGGAAGACTATTAGAAGGACAAAAAGTTGTTATTATCGAAGATTTAATTTCTACAGGATTATCTTCGTTAAAAGTTGCTAAAGCACTAGAAGAAGCAGGAGCAGTAGTACTAGGAGTGGTAGCAATATTTAGTTACGAACTTAAAAAAGCTCAAGATGCTTTTGCAGCGGATAAAGTAGAATACCACACATTAACTAACTATAACTTTTTAATTGAAGAAGCGGTAGCAAGTAATTATATTAAACAAGAAGATGTAGAAAAACTTCTTGAGTGGAGAAATAACTTATAACATACTAAAAAGCACGTAAGGTTTATATTACGTGCTTTTTATATTCACAAAAATAATGACTATCACTTTCACATATGTTATAATTAAATAAAATTATAAGGTAGTGAGGTATAGAAAATGGATAATATTATTGATGTAACAGTTCCAGTAGCGGAAGTTGTTGATAAACACCCAGAAGTTTTAGATATTTTAGTAGATTTAGGATTTAAACCATTAGCTAATCCAATAATGAGAAATACTCTAGGAAGAAAGACTTCATTAAAAATGGGTTCTAAGTTAGCTGGTATAAAAATAGAAGATATAGTTGCTACGTTAGAAGCTAATGGATATGAAGTAGTAGGATTAAACTAATGACAAAAACAAGAATTGAAGTTTTAAAAGATATTTTATTGAGATTACATAATGGAGCAAGTGCGGACTCTGTACAAGATGAATTCAATGAACATTTTACAGGTGTATCAGCTATAGAAATAAGTTTAATGGAACATGAACTTATGAATTCTGATTCTGGTGTAACATTTGAGGATGTTATGAAATTATGTAATGTTCATGCGAATCTATTTAAAGGTGCTATTAAAACAGTAGAAGTAGAAGATAGTGAACATCCAGGCCATCCAGTGCAAGTATTTAAACAAGAAAACCTAGCGCTAAGAGCGGCTATTATTCGAGTAAGACGTATACTAGATAACTATAAAAATGTTGAAAATACACCATCTCAAGAAGTAGTGATAAAAGGTCTTGGACGTCAGTTGGCTCTGTTAGGACAGTTTGATATTCATTATAAGAGAAAAGAAGAGTTAATGTTTCCTATTATGGAGCGTTATGGTCATGATGCACCACCGAAAGTAATGTGGGGTGTAGATGATCAAATAAGAGACTTATTTAGTGACGCGCTACATGAAGCTCATAAACTACCTAATAGTGATATAGAAGTAGTAAAAGAAAAATTTGAAAAATTTGTTAAAGAATTTGAGGAAATGATTTTTAAAGAAGAATCAATTTTACTTATGATTCTATTAGAAACATTTAATCAAGATGACTGGTTAACCATCGCAAAAGAAAGTGATGCTTATGGATATGCAATTATTACACCAACTGAAGAATGGGTTCCTAAGAGAGAAAGTTTTGAAGAGCCTGTAGAAGAAATTTGTCAAACAGAAATAACTGAAGAAGGTGTAATGCAAAAGGTTATTTCAACACCAGAAGGTGAGATAACTATTTCATTTAAACCAAATAAAAAAGAAGAAAAAGTAGTAGATAGAACTACTCCTCAAAAATTTGGTAAAGGATACTTATCTGTAGATCAAGCAGATTTAATATTAAATCATCTACCAATGGAAATTACTTTCGTTAATAAAGATGAGATATTCCAATATTATAATGATCATTGTCCTGAAAAGGATATGATATTTAAACGTACGCCTAGTCAAGTAGGTAGAAATGTAGAACTATGTCATCCGCCAAAATATTTAGAAAAAGTAAAAATAATAATGCAAAATTTGCGTGATGGTAAAAAAGATAAGTATGAAATGTGGTTTAATTCAGAATCTCGCGGGAAATTTGTTCATGTTGTGTATGCTGCAGTTAGAAATGAGCAAGGTGAATTCGAAGGAGTTCTAGAATATGTTCAAGATATTCAACCATATCGTGATATAGACACAGATTACAATAGAGACTTATAGTAAAAAATAAAAGAACAATGTTAGCTGTTTTCTAACATTGTTCTTAATTTAATGTTAAAGTTAGTTAAGTATTTTTTTAAAAAAAGTATATTAAAAGTATAATTATATAGTAGTAAAACATTAAAAAGAGTAGGATGATACACCTGGCAATGTGTAAAAAAAGAAGGTTGAATTATAAAGGATAAAACAACTTAAAAAAATTCAAAAAAATACTTGACAATGAAAAATAAAAGTGTTATTATTTTATACGTGAGTGTTTAGCACTCTGTGTAAAGCCGCTATGGCTTAAAATTTATTTTAAAAATATGAACCACCTGGATGAGTGATTCATAAAACTATCGAGGAAAGGAGGAAACCATAGAAATGCCAACTATTAACCAATTAGTTCGTAAACCTCGTAAATCAAAAGTATCAAAATCAGATTCACCAGCTCTTAACAAAGGGTATAACTCTAAGAGAAAGAAAGAAACTAACATTTCTTCTCCACAAAAAAGAGGAGTTTGTACTCGTGTTGGGACTATGACACCTAAAAAACCTAACTCAGCTTTACGTAAATATGCACGTGTTCGTTTATCAAACCAAATCGAAGTAACAGCATATATCCCAGGTATCGGACACAACCTACAAGAACACAGTGTTGTACTTATTCGTGGAGGACGTGTAAAAGACTTACCAGGGGTACGTTACCACATTATTCGTGGAGCTTTAGATACTGCAGGAGTTAACGACCGTAAACAAGGACGTTCTCTATACGGTGCTAAAAGACCAAAAGAGAAAAAATAATAAATAGAAAATAATTTGATAAAAGAATTTCGTGAAAGGAGGCAACATTATGCCACGTAAAGGTCCAGTTGCAAAACGTGATGTTTTGCCAGATCCAATTTATAACTCAAAATTAGTTACAAAATTGATTAACAAATTAATGCTAGATGGAAAACGCGGTACAGCTCAAAAAATCCTATATTCTTCATTTGATATCATCAAAGAAAAATCAGGACGTGATGCTATGGAAGTTTTCGAAGAAGCATTAAACAACATTATGCCTGTACTTGAAGTACGTGCTCGTCGTGTTGGTGGTTCTAACTACCAAGTACCAGTTGAAGTACGTGCAGAAAGAAGAATTACATTAGGTCTTCGTTGGTTAGTTAACTACTCTCGTTTAAGAGGAGAAAAAACTATGGAACAACGTTTAGCTAATGAAATTTTAGACGCAGCAAATAACACTGGTTCAGCTGTTAAGAAACGTGAAGATACTCACAAAATGGCTGAAGCTAACAAAGCATTTGCTCACTATCGTTGGTAATTATAAGGTGAATATCAAGCTATTTTATAGCTTGAGTTTTTCACTATAGAAGACAAATTACTCAAAAACTTTAAAAAATATGAAAGGAGAAAATTGACTCATGACTAGAGCATTTTCTTTAAAAGATACTCGTAATATCGGTATCATGGCTCACATCGACGCAGGTAAAACTACTGCAACAGAGCGTATTTTGTTCTACACTGGGAAAATCCACAAAATCGGAGATACTCACGATGGTAACTCTCAAATGGACTGGATGGAACAAGAACAAGAACGTGGTATCACTATCACATCTGCTGCAACAACTGCTGAGTGGAAAAAACACAGAATCAACATCATCGATACACCAGGACACGTAGACTTCACTGTTGAGGTTGAACGTTCTCTTCGTGTACTTGATGGATCAGTTGCTGTACTTGATGCACAATCAGGTGTTGAACCTCAAACAGAAACTGTTTGGCGTCAAGCAACTACATATGGAGTTCCTCGTATCGTATTCGTTAACAAAATGGATAAAACAGGAGCAGACTTCCTATACTCTGTAGGAACAATCCATGACAGATTACAAGCAAACGCACACCCAATCCAACTTCCAATCGGAGCTGAAGATCAATTCGAAGGTGTTATTGACCTTGTTGAAATGAAAGCTATCTACAACGAAGGAAGCGTAGGGGAAAATCTTGTAGAAAAAGAAATTCCAGCGGAATTACAAGATCAAGCAGAAGAATACCGTGAAAAATTAATCGAAGCTGTTGCAGAATTCGATGAAGACTTCATGGAAAAATACTTAGGTGGAGAAGAAATTACAGTAGACGAGCTTAAAGCTGCTATTCGTAAAGCTACTTTATCAGTAGAATTCTTCCCAGTAGTATGTGGATCTGCATTCAAATATAAAGGGGTACAACCAATGCTAGATGCTGTAGTAGATTACCTACCATCTCCATTAGACGTACCAGCAATTAAAGGTATTGATCCATCAACTGATGAGGAAGTAGAAAGACACTCTTCAGACGAAGAACCATTCGCAGCATTAGCTTTCAAAGTTATGACTGACCCATTCGTAGGGAAACTTACATTCTTCCGTGTATACTCAGGTATACTTTCATCTGGATCATACGTTAAAAACTCAACTAAAGGTAAACGTGAACGTGTAGGACGTATCCTACAAATGCACGCTAACACTCGTAACGAAATCTCTGAAGTATATGCTGGGGATATCGCTGCAGCTGTTGGTCTTAAAGATACTACAACTGGGGACACACTTTGTGATGAGAAAAACGAAGTTGTCTTAGAATCAATGGAATTCCCAGAACCAGTTATCCAACTTTCAGTTGAACCAAAATCAAAAGCTGACCAAGATAAAATGGCTACAGCATTACAAAAACTACAAGAAGAAGACCCAACATTCCGTGCAGGAACAGACGAAGAAACTGGACAAGTTATCATCGCTGGTATGGGTGAGCTTCACTTAGATATTATCGTTGACCGTATGCGTCGTGAATTCAAAGTTGAATGTACAGTAGGTGCTCCAATGGTATCTTACCGTGAAACATTCAAACAACCAGCTCAAGTACAAGGTAAATTCACTCGTCAATCTGGTGGACGTGGACAATACGGGGACGTATGGATTGAGTTCACTCCAAATGAACCAGGTGGTGGATTTGAGTTCGAAAATGCTATCGTTGGTGGGGTAGTTCCTCGTGAATACATCCCAGCAGTAGAAGCAGGACTTAAAGATTCTATGGCAAACGGTGTATTAGCTGGATACGAACTAATTGACGTTAAAGCTAAATTATTTGATGGATCATACCACGATGTCGATTCATCTGAAATGGCGTTCAAAGTTGCTGCATCATTAGCTCTTAAAGAAGCTGCTAAAAAATGTAACCCAGTAATCTTAGAACCAATCATGAAAGTTGAAGTAGTTATGCCTGAAGAGTATCTAGGAGATATTATGGGTGATATCACTTCACGTCGTGGACGTGTTGAAGGTATGGAAGCTCGTGGTAACGCACAAGTAGTAAGTGCTCAAGTACCACTATCTGAAATGTTCGGATATGCAACTTCTCTACGTTCTTCAACTCAAGGACGTGGTACTTACACAATGGTATTCGACCACTACGAAGAAGTACCAAAATCAATTTCTGAAGAAATTATCAAAAAAAATAAAGGATAATTAAAAATTATTCTTTATAGTTGCAATTTTTGTTGTAACATTATAAAATATAGTTATCATAGATTGCTATGTGACTGATTTTAAAAAATAAATTTTATTAATTTGAAGGAGACATTTTTAAAATGGCAAAAGAAAAATTCGACCGTAGTAAAACACATGCGAACATCGGAACAATTGGTCACGTTGACCACGGTAAAACAACTTTAACAGCAGCTATCGCTACTGTATTAGCTAAAACTTATGGTGGGGAAGCTAAAGACTACGCTTCAATCGATAACGCACCAGAAGAAAGAGAACGTGGTATCACAATCAACACTTCTCACATCGAGTATGAAACTCCAAAACGTCACTACGCACACGTAGACTGCCCAGGACACGCTGACTATGTTAAAAACATGATCACTGGTGCTGCGCAAATGGACGGAGCTATCTTAGTAATCGCTGCTACAGATGGACCAATGGCTCAAACTCGTGAGCACATCTTATTATCTCGTAACGTTGGAGTACCTAAAATTGTTGTATTCTTAAACAAATGTGACATGGTTGACGACGAAGAGTTATTAGAATTAGTAGAAATGGAAGTTCGTGAACTATTATCTGAATACGGATTTGAAGGAGACGATCTACCAGTAATCAAAGGTTCTGCTCTTAAAGCTCTTGAAGGTGATGCTGATGCTGAAAAAGCTATCATCGAACTTATGGAAACAGTTGACGAGTACATCCCAACTCCAGAACGTGACAACGCTAAACCATTCATGATGCCAGTTGAGGACGTATTCTCAATCACTGGACGTGGTACAGTTGCTACAGGACGTGTTGAACGTGGACAAGTTAAAGTTGGAGACGTAGTAGAAATCGTTGGATTAACTGAAGAACCAGCTTCAACTACTGTAACAGGTGTTGAAATGTTCCGTAAATTATTAGATTACGCTGAAGCAGGAGATAACATCGGTGCATTATTACGTGGTGTTGCTCGTGAAGATATCGAACGTGGACAAGTTTTAGCAGCTCCTAAAACAATCACTCCACACACTCAATTCGTAGCTGACGTGTATGTATTATCTAAAGAAGAAGGTGGACGTCACACTCCATTCTTCACAAACTACCGTCCTCAATTCTACTTCCGTACTACTGACGTAACTGGTGTAGTTACTTTACCAGAAGGTACTGAAATGGTAATGCCTGGGGATAACGTATCAATCAACGTAGAACTTATTTCTCCAATCGCGATCGAAGAAGGAACTCGTTTCTCAATTCGTGAAGGTGGACGTACTGTAGGTTCAGGTGTTGTAACTTCAATCGTTAAATAATTTTAATTGATTAAAATAAAAACAAGGTGATTTTTCACCTTGTTTTTTTTTACTTTAAACATGTAATTATTGGTTTTATATTTAATAAAAATATGACAATTGTGTTATTTTGAATAAACTATTGCAGAAAAACTATCTCAGGTGTATAATAAAAGTGTAAAAGGTATTAATAGGGGAAAAATTAACTCCGAATTATTATAGGGAAATGGAGTTATAATATGAAGTCGAGGTTAAGAAATTAGCCCCGATTTCTAGTTTATAAAAAAAAGTTAAAAAAGTTATTGACAAGGAGTAAAATATATAATATAATAAATAACGTAGCAAATAAATATATAACAAATGCGGGTGTAGTTTAGTGGTAAAACCTCAGTCTTCCAAACTGATGTTGTGAG
>ERZ781274.42-NODE-42-length-126392-cov-17.845564_pt1 | contig 126392 bp, 108 predicted proteins | sample MGYA00375852_ERZ781274 | MGnify/ENA primary metagenome ERZ781274 (study PRJEB29790, sample SAMN03653692) | human gut metagenome | host: Homo sapiens | place: USA: Dallas, Texas | collected 2013-07-09 | study: EMG produced TPA metagenomics assembly of the Gut...
AGCAGTCATTACAACTACTACGCTATCCTAAGTCTAACTTTTTGGGGTCAGAACACATATTGTTTAGCGCTTTTTTTATCTTTTTTAAAATTAAGCTTCTTTTGCTTCTAGAGCTTCTTCTTCGTCTTCTTTACCAATTTTGTCAAGAGCCATCATGTTTTCAAGTGGTTTACCAATTGCGAACATTAATACCCCTAGAACACCCATGATAATTGCGATTACTCCAAGTACTTTTTCATAACCCCAAGTAGCTGTCCATACAACTGTTTTACCAGTTACCCAAGATGATACTACGTATGTAAAGTACCAAATTGCCATAGACATAGATGCATATTTTTTAGGTAATAATTTACTGAATAATGCCATACCGATTGGAGACACAAGTAATTCCCCAACAGTTAATACAAAGTATCCAGCTAATACGTACCAGATGCTCATTCTTACTGAACCATCAAGTACTCCACCTAATGAACGTAGACCAAGTACGAAACATACGAATCCAAGACCTGTTAGGATCATACCCCATCCCATCTTAGTAGCAACACGCCAGTCATTGTTTTTCTCAGCAAGTTTCATCCAGTACCATCCGAATGCTGGTGCAAGAACGATACATAGGAATCCGTTAAATGATACTAACCATGTAATTGGCATTTGGAATCCTAAAACGTTTAGGTCAACTAGTTCGTCTGTCATAAGTGTGATAGTTGTTTGTGTTTGGAAGTATGCTGACCAGAATACACATGAGAATACGAAGATTACAGCCGCAGCGTAAGCACGACCTTTATCGTATTTAGATGGTTTTAAGTCTGCTTTGTTTTCTTCAGCAGTTTCGTGTTTGTTTTTACCAACTGGATATCTACCTGCATCACCTAATAATTTGTTTTTACCAAATGTGAATAGTAAGAATGTAATGAATAGACAGATAGAAACCATTAAGAATGCTGGACTAAATCCGTATTTTATAATTTCTCCATTTGCGTTTTTTGTAGCTCCCCATTCTTGGAAGATAAGTCCCCCAATAATTGGTCCAAGTAAACTACCGATGTTAACGAACATGTAGAATATACTGAATGCGGCATCTTTCATCGTTACTTGTTTATCATCGTAAAGTTCTCCCACCATTGCAGAAATGTTACCACGATAGAATGCACCTGCGATAGAGTTAATAATAACCCCTATTAAGAATACATAAAAACGCCCATTAGCAAATGCTGTAAATAAAGAACCAATAGCATTGAATAAAATACCGTATTGAATCGCACGTTGCATACCGATGTATTTATCTGTTAGGTATGCTCCTAATAATGGTAATAATGATGCAACTGTACCAATGTACGCCATCATATTCCCCGCGAATTCTTTACTCAAACCTAATCCACCTTGTTCTACTGAATAAGTATAGAATAAAACTAGGAATCCTGATGTAGCATAAGATGCATAGCTTTGAATAGCAATCATTGCGTTCATAAGCCACAGCCCCGCAGGGTGCTTAAGAGTTTTGTCTTTTTGTTTGCTCATATTGTTTATATTTCCTTTCATTTTTTTTACAGCTATATTATAACATGAATATGCTTTCAAAACAATAAATATTTAAAATAATTCATTATATTTTTAAATATTAATATATATAAAAATATTTAAAGATAAGTTATAACTGTATCAACACTATTATTATCAAGAATAAAAAAATAAATTTTTTAATTTAAAAAAATCATAAATAAATATTTTAATTAATAGTTTTACATCTTATAATCCTCTTTAAATTATGTTTTCATTTTTTTTCGTTATTTTCGTAATTATTTCTTACATAGAAATTTTTTTTGTGTTATAATCACTTGTACCAAAAAATTGAAAGGAGTCTACATGACAATAAAAAGAAACTCGAAATTATTTTTAGTTCTGTTTCTAGGAGCTTTATCAGCCTTTGGACCGTTTGTTACAGATTTATACTTACCCGCACTACCACTAATGAGCAATTACTTTAGTGCGAGTACATCAACTATTCAACTTACACTTACAGGTAGTATGGTAGGACTTGCTTTAGGCCAATTACTTATTGGGCCTATTAGCGATAAACTTGGTCGTAAAAAGCCATTATTAGTCAGTCTTATCGTTTATTTAATTAGTACAGTAGCTATAATTATTTTTCCTAATATATACGCAATGATTATCTTACGTTTTATCCAAGGGATTTCATCTGCAGGTGCTGTAGTAATATCAAGAGCTGTATCAACTGACTTATATAAAGGTCGAGAAATGGCGCAATTTTTTGCTTTATTAATGGCAGTAAATGGACTTGCCCCAATTCTTTCACCAGTACTAGGAAGTCTACTACTTGAATTTACTGATTGGCGAGGAATATTTATAGCTCTTGCGGCTATTGGTATTATTATAATAATTGCGTCACTAAAATTCCATGAATCACTAGCTGAGCAAAATAGACTAAATGTACCTATTACTAAAACATATCATTCTATAGTTTTAGTTTCACAAAATAAACTATTCACAGCTCTAGTATTTATTCAAGGTTTTGCTTTAGCTGCAATGTTTGCTTATATAGCAGCATCTCCGTTTATTTTACAAACACACTATAATTTATCAACTATTAGTTATAGTATATGTTTCGGGTTAAATGGATTCGCAATAGTATTAGGTAGCAAAATTTCTGGTAGATTTAATGAGAAGAAAGGTATTAAGTTTGGATTAACAATGATGCTTATTATTAGTATTTACCTTGCTTTTGTATTATCACTAATGTTACCATTCCTATTTGTTGAAGTTGGATTTTTCTTACTATTACTAGGACTTGGACTAATACTTCCTGCAGGATCAGCACTTGCTATGGGATTAGAACGTAAACGTGCAGGTAGCGCCTCAGCACTATTTGGTTTTCTACCATTCTTTTTAGGTGGTATTGTATCACCGTTAGTAGGCATCGGAAATATCTTCTACTCTAGTTCAATAGCTATCGTTATTTGTTGCGTTATACCATTTGTAATATATAAAGTAATAGAGAAAAAATTATAACAATAAAAGAGTTTTGTAGTTTAAACGCTGCAAAACTCTTTTTTTATATACAAAAAAAGGTTTAAGAATTAATCTTAAACCTTTATTATTTATCTTATCTTCTTACACCCCAAGCTGATAATCCTTGTGCATTGTAGGCTTTAACAGCTGCGTTAATTTGGTCTTTAACTGTTGCAGTTGATCCCCATCCAGGCATTGTTTGGAATAATCCACTAGCACCTGATGCGTTTCTTGCATATACTTGACCATTTGATTCACGAGCGATGATTCTTTCCCAAGTAGAAGCTGATACACCTGTACGACGAGCCATTTCTTGAGCTGCCGCTGTACCTGCCGATCCTGCAGTGTTACCATTTGATAATACTACTCCACCTGAAGATTGGCTGTATGAATATTGCGGTGTGTATGAACTTTGTGCTGCATAACTATTTGTTGATGCTGCTTTAGAATATGAAGTTGCTGGAGTAGAAATTGTTCCTTCTCCTGTAGTTGCTGTTTCAGTAGATGCTGGAGCAACTGCTTGTTGAACTCCTTCACGTTGTTTTGTTCCAACTACTACTACTTTAGCTGTTGGTTCAGTAATAACTTTTTCAGAAACTACTTCTTTAGAAACTTCTTTACCATCTTCGTGTACTACACTGTAAGTAACTTCTTTTTCACCGTCTTGACCTTCAGTTTTAGTAACTACTTCATCTACATATTTAGTGTCATCTTTTTCTTCTTTTGTTTCAAATTTAATTGCTTCTTTTACTGTTTGAGTTGTTTTACCAACACGAGCAATTTTAATAGTGTCAACTTCTGCTACTTCTGTTTTAAGACCAGGAGTTACTTTATCTTCTGCTCCTACAGTAATGTTTAATTCTTTAAGAATATCTTCAACTTTTTTGTAAGTTGTTTTTCTAACTGTTGTTGTTTCACCATCTTGGATTGTGATTTCACGAGCTTTGTAAATACGGATGTCTTCTCCACCATTTACTTTTGTGTCTAATCCTGGTTCAACACGATCATCTGCATTATAGCTGATATTATTTGCTGCAAGGATTTCTCTTACAGTTCCTTTTTTAGCTTTTACGTCTACTTTTGTATTATCAGAAAGAGTTACCGCGAATGCTGAATGACCTGTGTACTCTTCTGCTATCATAAATGCTCCTGATAATAAAACTCCTGATGCCGCTGCTGCTGTAATTACTTTTCCGAATTTCATATAAATTAATCATTCTCCTTTTGTTTTATTTTGAACAATTTACAAGCATTATTAAATGTTTGCTCTGTTAGCTGTTCATAGCTCATTTCTTTTAAGTCTGCTATTTCTTGTGCTACATAGTGCACATAAGCAGGTTCATTTCGCTTTCCTCTATATGGTGTTGGCGTTAAATATGGACAATCTGTTTCGATCAAAAGTCTATCTAATGGACAAGCTTTCGCTACTTCTTTAGGTGTCTTAGCATTTTTAAATGTTACTGGACCTCCTAATGAAATATGAAAGTTTTCTTTAAGCATGATATTCATACTTTCTACCGAACCAGAAAAACTATGCATTATTCCACCTACTTCACTAGCTTTTTCTTCTTTAAGTATTTCAATAGTGTCTGCCATTGCATCTCTTGTATGAATTACAACTGGTTTTCCTACTTCTTTAGCTAGTGCAATCTGTTTTCTAAATACTTCTTTTTGAATATCTTTTGGACTTTTATCCCAGTGATAATCTAATCCAATTTCACCAATAGCTACCACTTTATCATTAGTAAGAGCAATTCGTTTTATCATTTCGTATTTTTCATCTGTAAAATCAATCGCTTCTACTGGATGCCAGCCAATTGTTAAATATAAAAAGTCATATTTAGATGTAATTTCTAATGCTTTTTCTATACTTTTATCATCGAAGCCTACTATATTTATTAATTTTACTCCCGCTTCTTTAGCGCGAGCTATAGTATCCTCTAAATCTTCTAAATAAGCATCATCATTTAAATGCGCATGTGTATCAAATAACATAGTACGCCTCCTTCACATTTCCTATTATAACAAAAAAAAATTTCATTAAAATATCTAAACTATTTCAATTATGTTACAATCCCTTTGTCATTTCTTTACAAAGAAATACTCTTTTAAAGCCGATAGCGACAGCCATCGCATTGTATCTGTTTACATAAAATTTTTATTATTTTAAAACAATAAAAAGAACCTAGATTTCTCTAGATCCTTTCATTAATATTCATATATATTATGCTGTAATGTTTACTATTTGTGCACCAACTAGTTCTTCTAATACTTCTGGTTTTACTTCTACTTGATGACCAACTTTTCCAGCTGATACCACAATTGTTTCTACATCTTTACATTTCTTATCTACAAAAGTAGGGAATAATTTTTTCATTGCAAATGGAGAACATCCACCCTTAACATAACCAGTGATTTTTGTTAAATCTTTTAATGGTAACATAGACAGTGATTTTACACCCGCAGCTTTTGCTAATTTTTTGAAATTAATACTATCTTCACTCATTAAAACACCAACTACATAAGTACCTTTACCATCAGTAGTCATAATTGTTTTAAACACTTGATTATGATCTTTACCTATAATGTCTGCTACTCCTACCCCTGTTTTTGCTGCATCACTACTAGCATCAAACTCAAAGTGATTATACTCAACATTATGATCATCTAAAAATCTCATAGCATTTGTTTTTATTTCTTTTTTCTTAGACATAAAATACCTCTTTCTTTACCCTTATCAGTAATATAACTATATTTTACTCCAAACTTTTTACTCTGTCAAAACTTTTTGAAAATATTCTTTTGCGTTTTCTGAAAATTTCATAAATCGCCATTTTCTAAACAAACTGTACACAAACTGCTTCAGGAACTACAACATCTTTTTCTACACAGTCTAGTTTCCCAGTAGTTTTATCTACTTTATAAATAGTTATAGTACCACTTGTTTCATTAGTAGCTATTGCTAAAGTATTATCTTTATTTAGGTTAAAGTCACGTGGATCTTTTCCAAATGTACTAATAGTTTGAATTTGTTCTAAGTAATCACCCTTATCTTCAAAAACAACTATAGCATCTTGACCTCTATTAGATACGTAAATGTATTTATTGTCATTAGAGATTTTTATTGCACTACCCTTATTTTCACCATTAAAGTCACTTGGTAATGTTGGATAATATTTTGGATTAGATAATTTACCTTTACCATCATAATCAAAAGAAATCACTTCACTAGTTAATTCAGTCATTACAAAAGCTTTTTTATTATCGCTAGTAAACACTATATGACGAACACCACTACCTGCTTTTACTTTAAAATTCTCAACTTTAGTTAGTATACCCTTATTTAGTTTATAAGTTGTAACTTCATCAGTTCCTAAATCACAAGTAAAAACATATTCTCCGTCCGGTGTAAAACCTGAAAAATGAACATGTGGTTTCTCTTGACGAGGATGAACGCTACTCCCTTCATGAGCGTCAGTAGATAATAACTCACCTAACTCACCATCTTGTAATATAGAATAACTATCTACAGTTCCTGTGTGATAATTTGCTGATAAAAGATATTTATTATCTTTACTTACTTCTACATAACATGGTGGATTACCTTCTTTACCGACTGATGTTAATAGTTTTAAGCTACCATCTTCTTTTACTTTAAAACTTGACACCGCACCTTTATCTTCTATTTTCGAAACACTATATAAAGACTTATTATTATTTGAGAATGCTAGATATGTTGGATTATCAACTTTAGCAACCGCCTCAACACTACTAACTTTTCCTTCTTCAGATAATTCTACTTTGTATATTCCTTGGCTATCTTTTTTTGTATATGTACCTATATAAGCTCTGCTCATTACTATACCTCCTTAACTAATTACTACTTTATTATATCATCTATTTCGATTAATTAGATAAAATATACTTTTCTTTATAGTTTATACATTTCTATTTGTAATTTTTAAGAAAAAAATAGATTATTAAGGAAATATTCTATCACATTGGAAATATAGTTTTACTTATAGGTTATTCCTTGATATAATAGAGTATATTTATAAGTAAATTTTAGGAGGATAACTGTGAAACACGAATTTATACTAGTTCTTGATTTTGGTAGTCAGTATAACCAACTTATTACACGTCGTGTACGTGAGCTTGGTGTTTACTCTGAACTACATGATAACGAGATTTCTATTGATGAGATTAAAAAATTGAATCCAAAAGGAATTATTCTTTCAGGAGGACCAAACTCTGTTTATGAAGAAAATTCACTTACAATAGATGATGAAATCTTTAACTTAGGTATTCCAGTATTAGGTATCTGTTACGGAATGCAACTTATGCAACATAAATTAGGAGGAAAAGTTGAATCTGCGACAAGTAGAGAATACGGTGCTCATAATATTGATGTAACTCCAGGAGCTAGATTATTCGAAGGTACTCCTACTACTCAACAAGTATTAATGAGTCACTCTGACAAAGTTGTTGAACTGGCTGAAGGATTCAAAGTAGTAGCTACTAGTGATAACTGTCCTATCGCTGCTGCAGAAAATGTAGAAAAAGACTTCTACTGCTTCCAATTCCACCCAGAAGTTCGTCACTCAGAATTTGGATACGACTTACTTAAAAACTTTATTAGAAACGTATGTAAATGTACTGATAACTGGACTATCCAAAACTTTATCGATGAAAAAATTGAAGAAATTCGTGCAGAAGTTGGAGATCAAAAAGTTCTATGTGCCCTATCAGGAGGAGTAGATTCTTCTGTAGTAGCTGCATTATTAGACAAAGCTATCGGAGATCAACTAATCTGTATGTTTATCGATCACGGTTTACTTCGTAAAGGTGAAGCTGAAGGTGTTATGAATACATTCAGTAAAGAAATCGAAGGTGGATTCAATATGAATCTTATTAAAATCGATGCCAAAGAAAGATTCCTTGGTAAACTTAAAGGAGTTAGCGATCCAGAGAAAAAACGTAAAACTATCGGAAATGAGTTCGTATATGTATTTGATGAAGAATGTGCTAAATTACACGACGTACCATTCTTAGCACAAGGTACTCTTTACACTGACGTTATCGAATCTGGAACTAAAAATGCTCAAACAATCAAATCTCACCACAATGTAGGTGGATTACCAGAAGATATGCGTTTCTCTCTAATCGAGCCACTTAACACTTTATTCAAAGATGAAGTTCGTGCATTAGGAGAAGCACTTGGATTACCTCGTGAAATCGTTTGGCGTCAACCATTCCCAGGACCAGGATTAGGTATCCGTGTTCTTGGAGAAGTAACAGAAGAAAAATTACAAATCGTACGTGACAGTGACTTCATCTTACGTGATGTTATCGCTAAACGTGGATTAGAAGGAGAAGTATGGCAATACTTCACATGTCTCCCAGATATCCGTTCAGTAGGAGTTATGGGAGATGTTAGAACATACGACTACACAGTAGCTGTTCGTGCCGTAACAAGTATCGACGGTATGACTGCAAGCTGGGCTCACCTACCATTTGAAGTGTTAGAAGAAATCTCTGCACGTATCGTAAACGAAGTAGCTCACGTTAACCGTGTAGTGTATGACATTACAAGTAAACCACCAGCTACGATCGAGTGGGAATAATTAACAAGAGTAATTTAAGTCAAGAAACCTTGCTATAACTGGCTTTTAGAAATTATATATAGATTAAAAATAAGATAAAACACTTTGGATTGTCTCCAAAGTGTCTCCAAAAAGACTCTATCAAAAATTATTGATGGGGTCTTTTGATTAAATTTATTTCATAATTATAGCTACTTATCTTTCTTATATAGAACCTCTAAATCACTTGACCATAATTCATCTAATTCGGTTGCCATTGTCGGAACATGTTTACTTACTTTATGTTCCCTTATTTTTACCTCTACTTCATTTAAGTTAGCATTTCTTAATGCTTTCTTAAAAATCTCCTCTAATTTTATTGATGAATGTACTCTACATTCTTTATTTAATTGAACAACTTCTTCATGATTCTTGTAATTTTCTATAATTATAGATTTAAGATTTTCTTTTTTTAACTCAATATAATCACAATTCTTAATAGTTGTGTGATACTGATGTTGTCTATAAAATTTATATTTTCCTTCTTTCATCTCTTTTTTTATTTCCAATAACCCCGAGAAGTACATATTTGCATATTCTTCTAAATTAATAGGATTCTCACTTGTTACTTTAACATCTTTATTTAGATTGAAAATTTCTTCTGCACTAAAAACAAAAGTTATAGGTCCATAAGCACAAATTTTAAACTCTCCTATATCAGAATTATCAAAAAATATATCATTATATATACCCTGTTCTTTATCCTTCAAATCACTTCTCTGCCTTGTTTGAGGTATAAAATTATCTTCACCATATTTTCTTGAAAATAATTTCTTATTTAAAATAAAACCTAGAGAAGTAATCACACTATTGGTGTGATACAAATAAATATCCTCTTTTTCATTATCTGCTCTAAGATAACAAAGATAGATAGCATTAAAAACTTTATTCAAGTTGTTTATGGTATATTCATCTAAAGATTCTCTATCTTCACTCAATATATCTACATATTCAGAAATAAATTCTCTAACTTTTTTGTTATTTGGGAATTTTCCATCCTTCCATGGTCTAAGAACTCCAAATACCTGTCCATTCTCTCCTATTATATTTATCATTTCAATGATTTCAGATATACTTAATTCTTTATTACTTTCTTTAAAACTAATAATCACATCTATAGTTTTTTTGAAACTATTACTATTTCTCAAATCTTCTAAAAATTTTTTATTTTCATTCGTAAATTATCTCTCCTTTTTATCTTCAATATAATTATAACATTTTATTATCAATAAACAATTATTTTCTATATAATTTTATTTTAAAAGCAAGTTTATTTAGATAAAATTTAACCACTAATTTAGTTTATTAAAATCCTTGATTTCTTACCTTATCTATACTGAAATCTCAACGTCAAATTATTTATTTCAAAACTTAAAAGCACTTTTCTAAAATAGAATAGTACTTTTTTATATTTAATTTAGCTAACATTAATGAAATTATTGTTAGCTTTAATCATATTTTTTATTGAAGTTTCTAATTTTTTCATATACTCTTCCATATATTGCCAATCAGGAGAATTATCACTTTTCACTGGTAAACAAATTGAAAAATCTCTTTTTATATGCCTGTTTAATTCATTTTCAAAAGCTTTATAATATGTTGGGGATTCTTTAAATATCACTGTTGCTATAAATTTCTTACAATATTCAGACATTCTCATTTTTGGAATTAAAACAATAACATTTTGACTTGTATAAAACTGCTCTTTTTGTATAAAACAAGAATCGAGATATACACCACCTAACGATAAAGTTAAATTTCCTGCTTCATAAGGTTTAATATCTTCAATTAAATCAACTTTTTCTGTTACACCATTATTAAAATTTGATCTACCTATGAAATCTACTTTAGGTGATGAAGGAATCACCGTTGTTTTTATCAAGGTAATGGATATCCTCATTATCGAGAAAGATGAAATCATAGAAAACATTCTGCTTATACAAGACAATAATTGATGTCATAACCTTTAAGTAAGAACACGACAAACTTCGTAGCGAGATGAAAAGTGTGGCGGAAGTGATCTAAGGTAGTGTTGTGTAGAATGTGAGAATCGTATAGATTAAGAGGATTATCAGAAATATTATGATGACTTTAGGAGCGATACAAAAAGGTCAAATCAGGGTACGAAGGCATAGTGGAAGCTATTGAGGAAAAGCAGGCTCATTGTAAAAAGCTAGGCATTTTCATTGACATCCTCAAAAATACGGAGAGTCTATCACAGAATTCGATGCTGGGATGTGGAGCAGCATGGACGTCTATATCATTATAGATAGGGATAAAAACATGATCGTCACATTCAAGAATGGAGTGGAAGGGGAATTATAGGGATTTCTATAGAAAAAAACAAATTAGAAAAGATAGTTTATACAACACTGTTGAGAATAACATTATTCATTTTACTTGTGTAAAAAATATTGACATAAGTAAAAAAGTATGATATTCTGATTGTAAGAAAGGTGGTGTAAGAATGATAGATTTCTATTATCAATTAAGACAAAGGATGGTTGATGCAATGCAAGCGTCCTTAAAACAAATAAGACAAGTGTTAGGATTTGGTGTGCAGGAATTCGGAGATTTAATTGGGTTGACAAGGCAAACGATAAATAATCTTGAAACGCAAAAGAATAAGATGAGTTCAATTCAATATATTGCTGTTTGTGCAGTAATTGATAATTGCGTAAAAGACAAGTCAGAATTATTATCAATTCTTTCAACTATATTGTGTTCAAATGAAGATGAGAGTACAAGCAATGTATTTGAAACGATTGAAAATGGCTCGCTTCTAAAAAAATGGTTTCTGTGTTTTCCAGATGAGTCAAAGATATTTGACTTTTCGTCAGATATAAAATCAATTATTGCAAACAAGAGTTTTAACAATATTGCAGAGAACTATCGAATTTTTTTGGATCAGACGGTGTTCTTTGAAGATGATTTTTCAAATGCGATACAGCCTTTAGTTTTATCATTAAAAAATAGTGGTAATAAATTCATCATTCCGTTAAAAGTAATTGAAGCAATCCAGCATCAATTGATGAGTCCTAACGAGAGGGATGTGTCTCTTGCAAAGAACGGAATGAAGTTACTTATGAGTATGCAGAATGAAGAACTGGTTGATATACGTGGAGAAAAAAATGATGTAAATATTATAAGTACCTTTGTATCCGTTTTTGCAAAATTTAAATGTGTCCACAGATTAGCTATTATTACCTCTGACGCTAAATTAGCAAAGCAAATTATGGGACTTAATAATGATACACTTGGTGGATTCAATATTCTGGTTCTGAAATATTCTAAAGCTAACGGATTTCAAAAATGGGAACAGGAGAACTTGTCAGATGAAGAAATAGAACAATCTATATCAATGAACGTTAATGATGAATTAACACTTGTGGATAGTTCTACATCAGAACTAAAGGGCTGGGAATCAATTGACTAAGGGAGGAAATTATTATGGCATACGATACTAACCAGAACAGTAAGGAAAACTACGCCAAGAATGCATTGGATGGTTATGTTAAGGATTGGAAAATTTTCATGGATACCTGTAGTATATTACATATTGCAGCAGATAAATTTTGGATGAATATTATTCCTCTTCTTAAGCAATATCAAAATAAGATAATTGTTCCACTACGAAGCATTGAAGAATTGCAGAAACACGAAGCTAATACAGAAAAACATGAACTTGCAGAGAATGCAAAAAATTGCTTGAAAGTATTACATCAGTTAATTAATGCGGGCTTTGTAGAGATAAGAGGCGAACAAAGTGATAACTTTGCGGATAATGTCTTTCAAGTGGTATTTACCAAATTTAGAATGACACACAAATTGTTGCTTATTACACAAGATAATGACTTGGCTAAGGATATTACAGCTCTAAATAGCAGCAAATCGGTTAGAGCAAATCCTGTCCATGTTAAGAGAATTAATCAGTATGGTTTTTTGAGCAACTTTACAAGGAATACTGACAATACCAAAAGTGATAACCCTCAGCAGAATAAACGGCACAACAGTGACGAAGATTTGGATGAAGATGAAGTTTTTCAAATCTGCAAAAGTGTAACAACACTTGATGATTCAAGACCTGTGGTAACTCATATTCCAGCAGAAAACGAAATCGTGTATACGTCACGTGGTCCAATAAAATTGGAGTCCAAAGTCGCAGCAGGAGGAGAAGGTATTATATATATGACTAACACTCCTTATGTTGCCAAAATATATAAAAAAGAGAATAATACTAAAAGAAAATATGAAAAAATCAAGCTTATGCTTAGCAAGGAAATTGAATGTGAAGGTGTATGTTATCCAGTTGCGGCATTATACAATTCTAACAAAGAATTCGTTGGGTATATGATGCCAAAAGCAAAAGGAAAGGAATTGCAGAAAAGTATCTTTATCAAACCGTTATTTCTGAAAAATTTTCCTAATTGGAAAAAGCGCGATACTGTAGAATTATGCATTACTATTTTGGAAAAAATCAAGTATCTTCATGACAGAAATATCGTGATGGGCGATATAAATCCAGCCAATATTTTGGTTGCATCCCCCAAGGAGGTTTATTTTGTTGATACGGATAGTTATCAAGTCGAAAACTTTCCTTGCCCTGTAGGTACAAACAACTATACTGCACCAGAGATTCAAAGAAAGCATTTTCCGGATTTCCTACGAACAATGGGAAATGAGAATTTTGCAGTAGCTACACTTCTTTTTATGATTATGCTTCCGGGAAAACCGCCATACTCACAACAAGGAGGAGAAGATCCTATTAATAACATTATCCGAATGGATTTTTCATATCCGTTTGGGGATAGTTCAAACAAAAAAACTCCAGATGGCCCGTGGCGCTATATTTGGAGTCATCTTACATATGACTTAAAAAAAGCATTCTATAACACTTTCAGAAAAGGCGGTGATCATTCTACAGAGAGTACTCGACTTACGGTTGATGAGTGGCTTCCTATTTTTTCATATTATCTTGAATTACTGGATAGCGGAAAGTTTGGAAAACAAGATAAAATGTCAGAAGAATTATTCCCTACTCGTCACAAAAAAAATCCAAAGGTAGAATATACTACCTGCAAGATGTGTGGTAATGAAGTGTCTGAAAATCAATGTCAAAATGGCATCTGCCGAGACTGCTTAAATAAAGGCGAAGTCTACAGGTGTAAAAAATGTAGCAAAGAGATTTTGTATACAAACTATCAAAAATATGTCAAAAACGCTAAACGTTTTGATGTATGTCCTGAGTGCTTTGAATACGGAAATAAAGTAAGGATTAGACAAAAATGTGTTGATTGTGGACGCCAATTTGAAATAACAAATAATCAGTATGATTTTTATACCAGCAAAGGATTTGATATTCCGAAACGTTGTAAATCGTGCCGTGATGATAAAAAGAATCGGTCGTATAGTTCTTCTGGAGGATATTCTTCTCAAACAACAAGACACACTTCATCTTCACATAGCAGTGGCTCTTCTGGAAGTAATGGCTCATTCTGTTTTATCTCAACTGTAATATGTGAGTATTTTGGCAAATCTGATGACTGCGCAGAACTCAATACATTGCGAGAATTTAGGGATAATTGGCTAAGAAATCGACCGGAAGGACAGCAGCTGATTGCAGAATACTATAATAATGCACCACTTATTGTAAGTAAATTAAAAGCATCAGCTGACTATGAAACTTACTGTCAATATCTTTGGGATAATTATCTGCAGCCTTGTCTTATATCTATTGCAAACAAACAGTATGAATCGTGCAAAGAATTATATATTGAGATGTATCACTATCTACAATGTATACTTTGCTAAAGGAGGCTTAGAAAAAATCCATTTCTTAAGATGAATATAATTTTAACAAACAATATAAGGAGGAAGATAAAATGGATAACAATTTATTGGTAAGATTAGAGGATTTAGTAAACAACCCTACAGCAAGAATACCAGTGTGTCTTTGCTTGGATACCAGTGGTTCGATGTGCGGAATGCCTATTGACGAATTAAACGAAGGTGTGCGTTTGTTTTATGATGCTATTTGTGAAGATGAAACTGCACTATATTCAGCAGAGGTTAGCATTGTGACTTTTGGGGAAACTGCACAATGTATTGTTGATTTTGCAAGTTTGGAGGTACAGCCTAATGCACCAACTCTTTCTGCTAACGGAATGACACCTATGGGTGAAGCTGTTAATATGGGACTGGATTTGCTTGAGCAACGTAAAGAAGAGTATAAAGATCGTGGGGTAGATTACTATCAGCCTTGGCTTGTTCTTATGACAGATGGCGCACCTAATGGCGATTCGGCAGAATTATCTCGTGCGATCAACAGAACTGTGGAATTGGTTAATCAGAAAAAACTTACTGTATTTCCTATCGGAATAGGTCCAGAAGCTGACATGGGTGTCCTTGCTCAGTTTTCACCTAAAAGACCACCGTTAAAACTGCAGGGATTGAAATTCCGTGAGTTTTTTGCATGGCTCAGCAAGAGTGTATCAAAAACTTCTCAGTCTACTCCGGGTGAAAGCGTAAAACTTGATGTTGACGGAATTAAAGGCTGGGGAGAATTATAAGGAGGACAAATTATGGATAACAATATGCTTTTAAGAATAGAGGATTTAGTAAATAACCCGACACCGAGAGTACCAATATGCTTATGTTTGGATACCAGTGGCTCAATGGGAGCTGTAGAGGGTGAATGCGTAGCAACAGGAGAGACTGTTTATGAGGATGGTCGTACTTGGAATGTTGTAACAGGAGGAACAAGCAGGATTGATGAACTTCAAAAAGGTGTTGAACAGTTTTATGAAGCAATTCGTGAAGACGAAATCGCTGTCTATTCTGCTGAAATCTGTATTGTTACTTTTGATAACAAAGCAACGTGTGTATTGGATTTTGCAAATATCGAGAGACAAGAAACGATTCCTGAATTACTCCCCGTTGGTAATACATCAATGGGCGAAGGAGTCAATCTTGCACTTGATTTATTAGAGCGAAGAAAACAGGAGTACAAAGACAAGGGGGTTGATTACTATCAACCATGGCTTGTTTTAATGACAGACGGCGTTCCGAATGGAGATGCAGCTGAATTGAATCGTGCCATATACCGCACAACAGAAATGGTTAATCAGAAAAAGTTAACCGTATTTCCTATTGGTATAGGTAATGAAAGTGATATGTCTACACTTAATAGTTTTTCACCTAAGCGTCCAGCATTGAAATTACAGGGAATGAAATTCCAAGAGTTCTTTGCTTGGCTTAGCAAGAGTGTATCGAAAACATCTCAGTCCACTCCGGGCGAAAGTGTAAAACTTGATGTAGAAGGAATCAAAGGCTGGGCAGAATTATAAAATCGAAATCGAGGTGTCTGACAAGATTTGCGTTTGTCAGACACTGCTATATGGAGGTGTTTTTTAATGTGGAATGTAATTCAATGTGCGGCACAAGGTCGCAGTCATATAAAGTCAGATATACCTTGTCAAGATAAAACCTATTCAGCATTTGATAATGACACACAGGTAATAGCTTTAGCAGATGGAGCAGGATCGGCAAAACTATCTCATTATGGTGCGGAAACGGTTACAAAGTTTATATGTTCAGAATTAACCGAGAAATTTGATACTTACTTTAGCGATAATGATGGTGCTTCTGTAAAACAACAACTCATAGAAGGAATGCTAAAAAGTCTAAGTAAAACAGCAAACCAGTTAGAATGTGAAACCAAAGAATTGGCTTCTACTCTATTGTTTGTGGCAATTAAGAATAATCAATTCATAATCGCACATATAGGAGATGGTGTGGTTGGATATCTTGAAAATGATGAGATGAAAATTGCATCTCAACCAGAAAATGGTGAATTTGTAAATACAACTGTATTTACTACATCAAAAGATGCTATTATGACTATGAAATTAATCAAAGGTTCTTTAGGAGAAATTCAGGGCTTTGTTTTAATGTCAGATGGCACTGAAACCAGTTTATATAGTAAAAAAGAGCGTAAATTGGCAGATGTCCTAAAAAAGATAATGCAGATGTCTACTATCATTTCTGTTGATAAAGTGCAAGAACAACTTGAACAAAGCTTTGAAAATGTAATCGTAAACGCAACAACGGATGATTGCAGTATTGCTATGTTGGTAAAAAGAAATGATGATTTCAAAGGATATTTGCAATTAGATAACCGACAAAAACAAAAATTATTAGGACTTAATTCGAGTACATCTAAAAAGACAATAAGGAGATACGATGATATTTTGCTTTATTTGCAGAATAACCAGTCCATATCCCAGGTTGCGCGAAGAATTCATCTAAAGCAAAAATATACGAAAAAATATATCGATAAACTTTGTATGCTTAATTTTATTGAGAAAAATGGTAGTTGTTACCAGACCATAATAGTTTTGTACACAGGAAACGAGGTAAATAATGAGTAAACATAAAGGTCGAATCATAGATATTGAAAAACACCAGAACCGTGCTGTTTACATCAAACAAAGTGTAAAAGGAGCGGAGCAGTATAAATACAGTAACTATCCCGGTGGAAATGGAACTTATGTGACGGGTGGAGAATATTATGGAACAGTTTTGAACGTCAAAATCTTTGTATACGATTTCAAAAAAAGTATTGTATTTGATGTCTACGAGGATATTCTTACAATTGCAGGCAAGAAAAGAATTTCTCCGCAACTCCTGCAAACGATTGAATCTCATGAAGGCACGAAAGTTAATGTTTATACCGATGATGGGTACAATTTTACTTTTGACCCAGCACAATTACTGGATTATTAAGATAGAGTGATGCACTCACTGAAATGTATCATTTTCAGAATGGCAACAGATTCTGCTCCAGGTGCTTAGAATATGCTGATAGAACAAGGATATTGATAATGGAGCGATTGTGTATCATATGGAAAATACAATATTCTTGAAATTATAGTATCACTCTTGATACTGATATGATACTAAATAATTCAAAAACTATGAAAAACTGGTATAAAAACAGTTAAAAATAGAAACCAAATAAATACTGATACACAAAAAGAGGAACAAATATTCTATGATAATTATTGAGTGGGAATAATGCGGTGTACATTTGAATTATTAGGAGTATAACGACAACATAATTCTTAGGTACAGAATATGCAACAAGAACTTTAATCTTAACGAACAAAGTGAGGAAAAGATTATTAGTTCTAACTGCTATTATAGTAAAATATATAGATAAAAGTCTTGATTTTCAAGGCTTTTTATTTCAAAAAAATTAATAAAAATAAACTTTTAGGCATAAAATTCCCTGTCAACTTCCCTGCTGAAGAGTAAAATTTATAATGTAAGAAGGTAAACAGTTTTAAAATATACACAAGATTATCTTAATGATATACTAATTAGAATGGCATATCATTCTAGTGCAATCGAAGGAAATACTATCACCTTACCTGAAGTCTCAAATATATTTTTAGAACGTTCCCTTCCTAAAGGTAAAACTATTAAAGAATTTTATGAAATAGAAAATCATAAGCAAGCTTTTGAATATTTATTTGATAATATAGATAATAAGAAAGATTTAAATATAGACTTAATACTTGATTTGTATAGGTATTTAGTAGAAAGATTACAGTACGATGCTGGTTGTTTCAAGTCTAGTCAAAATGCAATAGTTGACGCAGAATTTCAGACTGCATCACCTAGTGAAACACCCTCCTTAGTACGTCAATGGATAGATAATACTAACTATCGATTAAACAACGCTAAAGAAGATTCTAAGATATTAGAAATTCTTGCAGATACACATATTCAATTCGAAAGAATACATCCTTTCAGTGATGGTAATGGTAGATGTGGATGACTAGTCCTACTCTACTTAAGAATTAAATACTTACATCCTCCACTTATCATCTATAAAGAAAATAGAGTTGAATATATAGAATATCTAGCTGAACAGAATATAGAAGGCTTAACCACTCTATTAAGCAACTCACTTGAGTTTGAAAACAAAGCGTAACACAATTTAATTAATACTATAGTCGTAACCTTTAATTTAAGGTTGCGACTATTTAACATATCACTACTTAGAAGAAAAAAAATATAGTATAATACAAAATAGTAGATAATAAAAATATATCTAAAATTGATCAGTTGATTTATGAAGATAAGCAACTTGAATGTCATATTATTGAGAAAAATAAGTTTAGTCTTCCTGCAAAAGGTACCCCAACTCTTCAATAGATTTAATAGCAAATGTCCAATTAAAACAAAGAAGATATTATGATGAAAAAGGTAATGCTAAAATAGATATTGATTATTTTCATGGAGATGATGAAACTCATGTATTTCCTCATAGACATAAGTGGGATTGGAAAAAAATTCCACCAAGACAGAAAGGAAAATAAAAATGTTGCATGATAAAGAATTATTAAACTATATAGTTAACTTTAAAACAAATTTGATACAATTAAGTTTTGATAATAATATAACGTTAGAATTTAAAAATATATTTATATATAAATTTTACGATGAAACAAAAGGAAGTATTATTTTAGATATAGTTGAAGAAGACATTGAAAATTTCTTTTTAGATAATGCAGAGTATATATTAGAAAATAACAATTATGGAGCGCCAATTTTTTATACCACATCAGAAGAATTAAAAAAATATATAATTAATAAGAATTTTAAATACTACAAAATTTATGCTTCATATGGATTTAATGGATGGATTCTTTGCGAAGATATAATGTCGATAGGGGCATAATATAAGTAAACTTAACCTCTGGGGATATATAAAATGTATATAAATGATGACTTAAATAACAAAAAATGGTGATTTTAATTCGGATTCAGATGCGATAAATACTTATAATCGAATGATGAAATATATTTAAGGTACTATCTCAATATAATTTTGGGGTGAAACATAACACAATAAATAGAGTTAGCGAGTTTTATAAAGTACATGGAGACGGTGATTATGAACGAGGAAAAATAGCAGTAGAAAGAATAGTAAACACTGATACAATAGCTAAAGGATACATATCTTCAGAATATACAAAAGAACAAAAGAAAAAACACCAAGAAGATTTTTTTGATTATTTAGAGAGAGGTAAATTTAAGAATGTTGAGTAAAATTTTTAAAGTAATATTATTACTATTTTTAGTAGCTCCAGTAATAGTAATTCTGTATGACACACTAGCGGCCCCAAAAGTCTTAACTAGGGAAAACAATAAGGGTAACGAGGTTGCACAGCTTGATAGATTAATGAATACAACAAGGTATGCAGAACAAATAAGAAAAGCAGGATATCAAGTAGATGATTATGATTTAAAAATGATGGATAGAATTCCAAAGCTGGAAACTAAAGGAGAAACAAAATTCATTATTCAATCTCCTACTAATACCAAAGAAATATTTGTATATATAAATGGATATCACAACCGCATAAGTTTTGATAAAGATATGAATATAAATGGCAGTGCTATAGATCAAGGTAGCGATAAGGATAGTAGGCTCGCTACAGAAGAAGAAAAGAATAAGTATGAAAAAGAGATAAAACAAGAAATAAACAAACTATTGGATGATGTTTATAAAGCCGGAGAAAAATAATGTTAACCTTATATTCATACAAAAATAATCAAAATAATATTCAAGATTATTACGGTAAAAAGTAGGTGTTTTAATGAAAAAACTAAGTAAGAGATGGAAAATATTTATAATAACAACAGTAGTTTTAATATGTAGTATATATGGATATCATAAAATAAATAATAGAAATGCATTTGAAGAGATGTATAATTCATATTACAACATATTATCAATTAAATCGATAGATAATATGCCACAGATAAAAACCATATCTAAAGATGATAAAGGATCGGATATTGTGCATTTATACTATAAAGATAATACAAATAATGAGAAAGTAGCATTATCCCTGGTAAACTACGATAATAACCAAAAAATATACTACATATTCCCTGCTATTTCCCCTGCCAATATAAAAAATAAAGTTGATACTCCCTATGATATCAACTACTCAGGATAGATTCTTTCCCTTTTGAGTGGAAATAATCAAATCGCCTATTTATCAGGACTTACATTAATTTAAGACAACTTACTTCTAAATGAATTTACTTAGTTTTTTTTTACTTTCAGTTAAGTTTGTCGCCATATCTGTCGCCTATTAAATATGGGTTACAGATTAAGAACTAATAACAATTTATTCAGCGAGATAATCAGCAATGATTATTTTACTGGATTTTTTAAACCTGAAAATATCCTTTGACATTTTTTTTAGAGATATGATATACTACATTTGTGTACGGCTAGATTTTTTATTTGTGATTCGCAAATATTGATTTAATGGTAGAAGCATAATCTCTACTAGAATCCTTTCTTGTATACTTTTCAAGTATACTATAATCATTGATTTAATGAGTAGCCGTACACTTTTTTTTATAGGAGTTTTAAAATGAATTTGCAATGGAATGAAATAAAAAATAAAGATAATTTTTATAAAATACTACGAATAGAAAAAAAGTATATCACTTATTTACTTTATGTGCAAAAAACAGATAGTTTCTATGTTAAATTTGAGATACCTAAGAAAAAAGGTGGAACTAGAACTATTAAAGCACCGAAAGGAAAATTAAAAAGTGTTCAAAAAAATCTAGCATCCGCATTAGATAAGCATTATTCAAAGACAACTAAGAAAAACACCGTATCTCATGCATACTTGAAGAGTAAGAACACTATTACAAATGCAAAAATACATAGGAATAAAAAGATAGTATTAAATATTGATTTAAAAGACTTTTTTGAAAGTTTTCACTTTGGTAGAGTTAAAGGTTTTTTTGAAAAAAATAAAAATTTTAAAGTTCCTACTGAGGTTGCTATTATTATTGCTAATATTACTTGTTTTGAAGGGAGTCTTCCACAAGGTTCTCCATTATCTCCAATAATAACTAATCTAATTTGCCAAATTTTTGATAATAGAATATTAAAATTAGCTAAAAAATATGGATTAGATTACACAAGGTATGCAGATGATTTAACTTTCTCTACTAATAACTCTGACTTTAAAAATAAATATGAGCTATTTATGAAAGAAATAAAGAAAGAAATTGAAAAAAATGGTTTTAAAATAAATAATAATAAAACCAGAATACAATTTAAAAATTCTAGACAAACAGTTACAGGTGTTATAGTTAATAAAAAAATAAATATTCCTAAAGAATATTCTAAAACTACACGAGCTATGGCACATTCACTGTATACTAATGGAGAATTTTATCTTAATGAGAAAAAAGGATCATTAAATCAACTCGAAGGTATATTTTCATATATCAATCAATTTGATAAATATAATAATATTAATTTACCTAGATTAAATTTACATGTACATAGCTATGAATATCAAAAAAATTTATATCCTGTACTAGAAAAGAAAACAAATTCTAAAGAAACATTATCAAGATTGAATAAACGTGAAAAGGAATATCAAAAATTTTTATTTTACAAATATTTCTATAATCCTGAAAAACCAGTTATAATAACCGAAGGAAAGACTGATATAGACTACTTAAAATCTGCTTTGAAAAATTTAAATTCTGAATATCCTAATTTAATAGAAAAAAATTCCGACGGAAAGTTTATTTATAAAATACAATTCTTAAATAGGACTAATAGACTACGCTATTTTTTCAACTTTTCAAAAAGTGGAGCTGATGCTATGCAAAATCTATCATTCTTTTTTACCGATAAAGGAGATGCCTATCCAAATTTAACTAAAATATTCAATATCATCACTAATTCTTCACCTTCTAAACCTGTAATTTTTATTTTTGATAATGAGTTATATTCGTCTAAACCATTATCCATATTTAAAAATATTTATTTTCCTTATAAAAAAGAATTTCCTAAAAATGAAAATAATTTAAAAAATAGAGAATTAAATGAGGGATATAAATTAAAAGAAGATAATTTAAAATTAAAATATTGGACTAATATCAACGATAATCTCTATGTAGTATCCCATCCGCAAACGGAAAATGGAAAAATAATAAAACATAAAGAAAATTTAAATCAAGAAATTGAAGATTTATTTCATCCTTCTACTCTAGAAAAAGAAATTAATGGAAAAAAATTTAATCGTAAATTAGATAAAGATAAAGATTCAGATACAGAATATGGAAAAAAAAGTTTTTCACAATTCATATTAAAAAATTATAAAGACATAGATTTTTCAAATTTCAAACCTCTCTTAAATGCTATATCTAAAGCTATAGAAGATTTCGATAATAATAAGCAGTAATAATTACTTAAATATATTTAACATCAATAACAATTTCACAGCAGGATAATCACTAATGATTATTTTGCTGGATTTTTTCTTCCTATGATCAATAATATATATAAGAGAAGTGTAAAGGAGATTGCTATAATTGATAACAAAACTATTGAAAAACACTTAGAATACTTAAATACCTATCTTGAAAACAATTCATACTCACCTATACTTACAACTATACTTTATGAATTAATCTAGCATTTTGAAAATGACACTGAATTGGAAAATATCTTCAAGAATCGTTCTCACAATCCTAAATTGCTAGAGTATTTCTTGGCTATTTCCTATGAATACTATCTTATAGGAGATAATGATTACATAAGTATCTGTCGTCTAACTACTTTAGCTATCAACGACGGACTAGTTACATACTTGCATAACAATAATATTCCTGTAAATATTAAATTCTGTCATGATATTCACAACCAGTTTATTGAAGAAGATTTCGTTCTCCCTTTTGAAGATAGAGCTATGATAGACAAATTTATTTCTAGTCTATAGATTTTAAAATCATGAGAAAAAGAAAAAATTTTTCTCATGATTTTTCTTTTTTCTCTATTTTTCTTCTTTTCCTACTAATTAATTTTTGTTTACTTTATCATAACAACTTTATATAAAAAACTATAATATCAACTTTTGTTTGATATATTATAATAATGTACCTAATATTATTTTGTAATATTATTTTGGATATTTATAGGTGCTTTTGTCTTTAGCTTTGCACTCTAAACTTGTCTCTAATAATTAAGTATAATATTATACTAGGAGGTTTTGTTTATGGTAGATAACGATAATGCTAAAAATAATATCACTAATTGGCAACCTGCATACAGAGACTTAGCCAACCTTCTATTTCAGATAGTGAAAATATCCCTCAACTTAACGGACAGCAAGCCCCTATTACATATGGTGAGGTGAAAAAAGGAAAATATAACAATGGTTCTCCTGATACTGTTGTTGGAAAAATACTTTCTGAAGAGTTAGGTGGTCCTGTTACTAATTTTTCTAATGAGCAAATAAGAGATGCCGTTGCAAGATATAATCAAAAAAATTCTCAAAAAAATAATTCTATCCAAGATCCATTAGAAACTTATTATCCACAATGGTCTGCTGCTGTTAAACAAAGTAATCCGAATGCAGAGATAATCAGAGATACAGATGGCAAATACTATGTAGAAGGAGTTACTAAAAATCGTGTAGCTGTAATTTACGAAAACCCTTATTTAGTTCGATTAGTTAACGCTACAACAAACTTACATGTTGAATTCTAAAAAGTAATTTATTAATATAAATAAATAAAATTCAAAAACACATAACCTAACATTACCTTGTAAGTTATGTGTTTTTTTCATCCCCTTCTCCACAATAAATTTAGTAATTATCAAAGTATGATATTTATCTTAAATTTACAATATAATTTTATTGTATTTCAGAAAGATCATTAGTAAATTTCTTTTGTTACTGCCCGTTATTACTCTTATTTCTTTTTCAAGCCAAAACAATCTGCTATAAGTAAGAAAGAGAAGTATACAAGAAAAATAAGGAATAAAAAACTTAATAAAGGATCTATCATTATTCTTGCTCATTTCTCTTGGCCAAGCCCTCGTTCAGTTTATCATAATAAACTGAGAGTTCTTTCTTGGCGAATTTTTTAGGGTTCTCAACATTATCAAGAATATCTATCGCCCTTCTGATAGGAGAATCTAGACAAAGTTCTCATATTATGTTTCTGCAATTCATTTTAATTTTCAATTATATATATATATTAATTTTTTAGTTACTACTTTTCAAAAAATTTAAAACTGTACTATTAAAATCAGAAACTTCTTGATGGACTGCATGACCAGATTTTTCAAAAATAAGTTTCTGACAATTGATTTTTTTAGCAAGTTCATTAGAAAATTCTACTGGGATAACTTGATCTAATGCAGCACCTATGACCAGAGTTTTAGCTTGGATTTTATCTAATTTATCAAAAACATTAAATTTTAAGCACGATCTAGCTAAAACAATAAATCTATCAAGCTGATCTAATTTCGGCTTAAATAAAATTTGTACTAATATAGATAACCACTTATTTTTTGCTATATATCCTTTTGAATAAACAGTTTCAATCATATTTTTTTGCAGTTCTTGTAACTTACCATTTTCAGCTAGAACAATCCATCTATCTACGACCTTGTTTGTTGTAGGATTATTTCTTGATGTAGTTGCCGCTAATACTAGTTTGTCAACAATATCGGGATAATTTATAGCTAATAGTTGTGCAATCATCCCCCCTTGAGATACCCCTACAACATCTACTTTATCTATTTTCAACTTTTTTATACAATAAGCAATTTCTTCCACCATATCACTTATCTCATAATTCTTATTGATATGTTCTTTATGATCAAATATAAAAACTTTATATTCCCTCAAAAAATTTCTATAGAAAAAAGCAAGTTGTAAAGCTTTTCCTTTTATCCGCTCGGTATTCAAACCTGGTATTAATAATAAATTCTTTTTTCCATAACCAAATGAAACATAATTGACTATATCATCATCGTATAATTTAATTTGACAATTTTTTGCAGAAAACATAATATACACCTTTCTTAATTAGTTACTTATGCAATTAATTATACCATATTTATATATCACCTACCAAAAAAATATAGTTCGCATCCATATCCTAAGCAACATCAACAAACTTCTCTAGATTTCAATAAATTTAGTAATTATCAAATCATTATATATAACTTAAATTTAAAATATAATTTCATTATTTTCTGAAAAACCATTGCAAAAATATTTTTATTTTCATTGTATTACAGCTTTTTTCCTTGCTAAAATTTTTTATCAACATTTCGAAACTTTATTACATTTTTGTTGATTTTTTTGAGAATATATGCTAAATTATCTATTGTTGAGATATATTATGAAATCAAAAATAATATAAAGGAGACAACAGTTTATGAAGAAAATATTAATAACTAAAAAAACAAGTATGATTTCTACTTTTATTCTCACTGCAACATTAAGCTATCTATTATATAATTACACTTTACTAGGAGTAGCATTAGCCAGTATTTATATCTTGGCTACAGGAATATTAAACTGCAAATATAAAACAAATAATAAACTAATCAACTATACATCTATTATATTTGCAACACTAATGATTATTTTTATATCTATAAATAATAATCTACCTCCTTTAAAAATCAATATGATTTTAATAGCGGAGCTAATATTTTTTGTTTACTATTCATCATCAGATAGCTTTTTGGAGATTAAAAATTAATTATATATATTTCAAATATTTTTAATACAAAAATCCCACTCTTAATAGAGCGGGATTTTATTTTATAGGTAATCTACATCTTTGATTACTTCTGGTTGTTGTGGTTGTTTTGGTTGTTGTTTTTTAACAACTGGTTTACGAGTTTTTACTCCGTTATTTCCTGCTGGAAGTCTGTATTTTTTAACCTCTTGTTTTGGTTGTTGTTTTTTAGCAACTGGAACACGTGTTTTTACACCATTGTTTCCTGCTGGTACACGTAATGGTTTTTCTGATTTTACAACTGGTTTTTTCTCAGCATAGTAGTATCTCATATAAGCTTCCATTGGGTGGATAGATGCTTGAATAGAAATACCGTCCTCTTTAATTAATTGATAAGTTTTACCATTATAGTTAATTTCTTTTTTTACTTCTGGTAAATAATCTTTAAAATAACTAAGTGGTGTACTTAAGTCCGGACGTGGTACTTTTATTCTTTGTTTTGGAGATATTTCTAGTCCATCACTTGTTTTTACATTGTAACTAACAACTAAAGTTATTGGATCAACAAGCTCATCTCCACTAGCTTTTTGATTTGAAGTTGCTTTTCCACTATTTACATCTGCTGCTGCTGCAAACGGTGCTTGTGAAGTTGCAGTTAAAGCAAAAGCTGTTAATGCAACAGTTAAAGTTTTTTGCAATTTATTCATAATATACTTTTTCCTCCTAATATTTTTTAGCATAATAATTGCTTTAATATTATATATCAAATATCCCTAATTTGTCAAAAGAAATCCTCTTTATCCCTTTATATTAGTTTTTCTAATATAAACATAATAGCAAAGTAATTTTAACACCTGAAAAAATATTTAATAATTTATTGTTGATAATGAATATCTATAATTTCTCTGTATTTTTTAAAGTATATTTGTGTATTATTTATAAATAGATCCCTCTTACAAAAACATAATATTTATAAAATACAAGTAAATAATGATATAATTGACCTAGAAAATAAGAACCAGGAGTAATAGCTAATGAGTTTAGATTTATTTATTTTTGAAAAAAGAGAAGAGATAAAAACTTCTCTAGATGTCCTGAGCTATCTAGAAGAATTTTCTCGATACGAAGAGGACAAAGACTATAATTCACTTGAAGGATGCTCTCCAGTTATAACTGCTTGGGCAAAAGAAATGTTTAAGCATTTCCCTCCTATGAACGGTGAATATGCATTACCTGATGAAATTGCTTTTTCATCTGAGGATATCGAGGATCATTTAACTGACTATACTTTAGGAAAACATGGTGCTATATGTTCATTTTCTTATAATGTTATAGATGATGCATTGGATTTTCTTTTAGATATATTTGATGAGTATAATATTGGCGTTTATGACTTCAATAATATTGATAATATTATAGGTTTTGATATCGAAATTTTAAAATATAAAACAGAGAGTACCAACATTACTCCATGTACTTGGAACGAAGTAGAAAATTCTATTTATACCCTTGATAATCCAGAGAGAAAGTCAGCATATCTATCACTATGGTTTGATATTAACGAAAAAAACAGTAGTTTTCTTCAATGCGCTCCAATCTATAAAGAACCTAGCTTCTTTTCTCGATTATTTAATAAGGATAAAATAACTGAAATTAATGGTTATGCTCTTGAATTGAAAAATGATAAAAATATTTATCGAACAGTTATTCAAAACAAGAAACAATTAAGAGAGATTATAAAAAGTTGGTGTTTTGATAGAAAACTACCTGATATAAGTAAATATAAAAAAGTATCAAACTTATAATTAATAAGCAAAAAAGACAGGAAAAAATTCTCCTGTCTTTTTCTTATTATTAGTTACTTTTAATACTCTCTACATAGTATTTAGATTTTACATTTCCACCAGCGTACTGTTTATTATTAATTTTCAGTGTAATTGTTGAAATTTTTGTTTTTGTCATTTTATCTACAACATTAATCTTAATTTTATCACCTTCAACTACCCATTTATCTTGTGACTCAACTTCTTGCGGGTGATTATTGCCCATTATTCTTGTAGTAAATGCAATAACATTATCACCTTTATAATAATAGACCTCATCTTCCTTAGGTACTGCATTAGATTTTGCTGAGTTTCCATCTTTTTCACTAAAGTGTGATCCTTTTAGTAAGTTAATCGCTTCTTCTTTAGTGTATGTTTTTGAAGTGACTGCATTGATAGCATCTAAGTAATCTGCACTAGATACCGTAAATAATGTTTCTCCATTTGCAGCTTTTGTTGTTTTAATTTTTGATTGAGTAAGCCAGTGAAGTAAGTTTGTTTGAGATGATAATCTAGATACATCATTGCCTGAAACACCTACTATGTCTACTAATTTTTTTGCTGCAGCAAAATCATGATTACCTGTTTTTACCGTTTGCGTATTATTATTTTTTTTACTTTCACTATTTACGCTGTTGTTATCATTGTTATTATTTCCGTTATTTCCAGTGTTTTCACTGTTATCTTTGTTTTCTGTAGTTTCTGTAGTATTTTGTTCTTTATTTGTATTGTTATCTTCTTCCTTTTTCTGTTCTGAAGAGTTATTTGATTGTTCTGTTTTTTTATTGTCATCTTCTTTGTTTTTTACATTTCCTTTTGTTGCACAACCAGTTATTATTAAAGCACCCGTTGCAAGCAAAGCTAATAGTTTCTTGTTCATATTTCTGACCTCCATTTATTAGTTCCCTTTATTATACCATATTTGGATACAAAAATAGACTCTAAAACCTTTTTTGTATTAGAGTCTATTTTTCTTAATCTTTTAAAATTATCTCATACCTTTATCGTATGGTACACCAAGAGCTTCTGGTGTAGAAGTTTTCTTAGAGAATACGATAAGCGCAATAATTGGTGCTACAAATGGGATAGAATAGAAGAGAAACTAGGATGGTTAAGTCCTAAGTAATATAGAATAAAACATATGACTGTATAAATATAAAAAAGATAGCGTAGCAGTCATTACAACTACTACGCGCTATTCTAAGTCTAACTTTTTGAAGTCAGATCAATTGTCATCTTTTTTTAATCTATATTTAGTTATTAAAAAAATAAAATTTAAAAAACCAAATAGTACTATTGGAGATATTAATTCATAATTTTGCATTGCTACGATAGGGCTATATCCTTTTATTATAAATATTAATAAAAATAATATTGTGATTAAAATACCCATATTTAATAAAGAAATTTTTTGTGCTTTCGCGGCTTCTTTAGGATAATATGAAAATATTATAAAAAAAGTTAATGTTAGTATTATTGTAATGATGTTATGTATATCCATATTTCCTACCTCCGTTATGCTAGTTACTTTTATTATACTATATATAGACATAAAAATAGACTCTAAAACCTTTTTTGTTTTAGAGTCTATTGTTCTTAATTTTTTAAAATTATCTCATACCTTTATCGTATGGTACTCCAAGCGCTTCTGGTGTAGAAGTTTTCTTAGAAAATACGATAAGCGCAATAATTGTTGCTACGAATGGGAACATATTCCAGAATGATACCGGAATTGGTAAATCTGGTGCTAAAATAGATACTTTTTCAGCAAATACTTTTGTTCCCCCGAAGAACAGTGATGCTAAAGTAATTGTAATTGGGTTATATTTACCAAAGATAAGTGCTGCTAATGCTAAGTATCCGAATCCGTATACTGTGATTGCTGCGTTGAACCCTTGGCTGAATGTAGTAGCGATGATTGCTCCTGCTAATCCTGCTAAACATCCTGAGATAAATACCCCAATGTAACGATATTTAAATACATTTAATCCTAATGAATCACTTGCTTGTGGGTTTTCCCCTACAGAACGTAATCTTAATCCAAATGGACGTTTATAGATAACGTAGTAAGTAACACAAACTAGGATAATAGCTATAATGATCGTTGGATAAACTGTGAAATTACCAAGTATTGTATATCTTGGGAATCCACTAGCTAATAATAATTCATAAGTTCCGTTAAAGTGGTTTACTAAGAATAATGCGATAGCTGGTGTAATTAAGTTAATCGCTGTACCTGAGATTACTTGGTCAGCTTTTAAGTTAATACTGATAAATGCGTGAATTAATGAAAGAAGTCCTCCACACGCTGTTGCCGCTAATAAGCAAAGTACTAATTGACCAAATGTAGGTGCTCCATCAAATGCACTAAGAGCTATGAAAGAAGCAACAAATGAACCGAAAATTACGAAACCATCAAGCGCAATATTTACAACCCCACTCTTTTCAGAATAGAAACCACCTATTGCTGCGATAAGTATAGGTACTGTATATTGCAACATTGAGTCTAATAGTGATAATATTGTATCCATCTATTTATCTCCTTTCTTTTTACTGCTTGCTGCTTTTTTAGAGAATTTGAAATCAAAGATTGATTTAGCAGCTACGAATAGTACGATTAATCCGATTAAAATATTTGCGATATCTTTTGGAATACCAACAAATGATAATTGAGGTGTTAATACACCTAAGAATCCAAATAATAATGCTCCTAGTAATGAACCTAGAGCTGTATTAGCACCAATAAGTGCTACGGCGATACCCATGTATCCATATCCTTGGAATGTAGAACCTGCTACTACTTGTCCAACCGGCCCCATGTTGTAAAGAGCTCCACCTAGACCAGCAAATGCACCAGAAATAGCCATAGATAAGATTGTATTTCTATTAACTTTCATACCAACGAATTTAGATGCATTTGCGTTATAACCTACAGAACGTAGTTCGTAACCAAATACTGTTTTTTCCATAACGATATAGAAAATAATTACTCCAAAAATTGCAAAGAATAAATCTGTACCTAAACGGTGGTTACTAAAGATTCCTTCGATAAGGCTGTTTTGTAAATATCCTGTCCCATCTTCTGCAACGATTGGTTTAGAAATAATATCGTTTGATCCTTTAATAAATTTAGGTACAGCAAATTGTACAAAGTATAATGCTGTATAGTTTAACATGATTGTTACAACTACTTCACTGATATTAAATCTAGCTTTTAAATAACCTGCAATACCTGCCCATATACCACCAACTATGATACCTGCTAAAATAGAACAAATTAATACTAAATAAAAATTCATACCTTCCATTTTGATAGCAACAAGACCTGCAAAAAGACCACCCATAATAAATTGTCCTTCTGCCCCAATGTTGAATAAACCTGTTCTAAATGCAAAGGCTACTGATAAACCTGTACAAATAAGTGGAATTGTCGATACAAAAATTTCTGCTATACTGTTTGAATCAGAAAAAATATCTCCAATAACACTTAAAACATCTTCTGGCGACGCTCCAATTGCCGAAATAAGAATTGCTCCTATAATAAACGAAGCTAATATTGGTAGCACCGCATTAGTTAAAACTTTTTTTAACATACGCTCTCCTCTCTACTTCTTAACCCCGGCCATTAGAAGACCTAGTTGTTCTTTAGTTACATTTTCATCATTATCTACGACATCAATTATATTACCATTGTGAATAACAGCTATTCTGTCAGATAATGTTAGAATTTCATCTAAATCGTATGAGATTAATAATACTCCATTACCTTTATCACGGTAATTGATTAACATTTTATGAATACCATTTATCGCACCAACATCAAGTCCACGTGTAGGTTGTGTTGATACTAATAATTTTGGATCTAATTCTAATGCACGTCCGATAATAAGTTTTTGTTGGTTACCACCACTCATACTACGAGCAGCAATTTTTTCGTCACCAGCTTTACGCACATCATATTTTTCACAAAGCTCTTTAGCAAATTTAGAGATTGCTGGTTTTTTCAAGAATCCACGTGAAGAAAATTTCTCTGTATAGTAGTTTTCTAATACTGAGTTTTCTTCAACACTGAAATCAAGAACTAATCCATCTTTGTGTCTGTCTTCTGCAATAATTTCAAGACCTAATTCTTTACGTTTTGCTGTTGGAACTCCAGCAAGGTCTTTTCCATCAAAGACAATTTTTCCTTTAGTTTCTTTTAATAAAGCATTTAGTACTTCAACAAATTGTTGTTGACCGTTACCATCAACCCCAGCAATACCAAGGATTTCTCTTTCACGAACATCTAAGTTGAAGTCAGAAAGTATATCTTTTTTCTCTTCAGTATCTGCATAAAGACCAGATACTTCTAATATTTTTTTCTTACCTTCTCTAGAACGTTCATATTTAATAATTTCTAGATCTTTACCAATCATAAGACTAGCAAGTTTTTCTTTTGTTGTGTCTGCTACTTCTACAGTTCCGAAGTATTCACCACGACGAATAATACTACAACGATCAGCTACTGCCATAATCTCGTTAAGTTTATGAGTGATTAATAAGATAGTTTTCCCCTCTGCTTGAAGATTCTTAAGAATTGCTAAAAATTCTTTAATTTCAGCAGGAGTTAAAACCGCTGTAGGTTCGTCAAAGATAAGGATATTAGCATCTCTATATAACATTTTTAGAATTTCTACCCTTTGTTGCATCCCAACTGTAATATCACCTACTAAGGCTTTCGGGTCTACTTCTAATCCATATTTTTTAGATAGTTCTGTAATTTTTTTAGCAGCAGAATCTAAATCGATTTTTCCGCCTTTTACTTCTTCCATTCCTAAGATGATATTCTCAGCAACAGTGAAGTTTTTAATTAATTTAAAGTGTTGGTGAACCATACCGATCCCAAGCTGATTAGCATGTTTAGGATCTTTAATGTCAACTTCTTTCCCATCTAATTTAATGACACCCTCTTCTTGATGGTACATACCAAAAAGAACGGACATCAACGTAGATTTACCAGCACCATTTTCACCAAGCAATGCATGAACTTCGTTCTTTTTCACCTGAATAGTAATGTCTTTATTTGCGTAGAAGTCACCAAACTTTTTAGTTATGTTTAGCATTTCTATAGCGTACATATATTTACCTCTCTTTTGTATATTGTTACTTATCTATTATAATATATTTTTGCAATCTAGTATAGCATTTTAGTACGATTCTGTTAATTAATTTTATATTATTTATCAATATTATAATTATAAAAATTAAAACTATAAAAACTGCATAATATCATTGTGTTTTCATAGTTATTTCCAAAATTTTTCAAAGCTTAATATTGTAGAAAATTTTTTTAATTATTCACATTTCAAAAAATAATAATTACGTTTGCAAATTTATAGCTTTTTTAAAAAATTTTTCAATAAAAAAGGCCTAGTATAATACTAGACCTTTTTTTGGATTATAATTTTAAAAATTATAGTTCACCTTCGATATTTGCTTTATCTGTTACTTTATCTGCTTCAGGAGCTACAGTTGCTTTACCAGATTTAAGTGATTCTACAACTTCTTTAATTTTGTTGTTGATATCACTGCTTAAGTTTGGATTTTCAGCAGGTAGACCTACACCATCTTCTTTGATAGTGAATACTTTAGCTTTTCCACCTTCGAATTTACCAGCTTTGATAGCATCTAATACTTGAGTTACTGCAACATCGATACGTTTAACAGCAGATGTTAAGATTACAGATTTTTCTACATCTTTTCCATCTTTATCTTTAGCTTTGAATACACCTTCAGAATATTGGTCTTTATCTACACCAACGATCCAGTGTTTGATTTCTCCGCTTTCTTTAAGATCTTTAGTAGCTCTTTCTTGTGCTTCTTTGATTGAACCACTTCCAGTTCCACCAGCTGCTACGAAGATAACGTCAGCTCCAGCATCATACATAGTTGCTGCTAAAGTTTTACCTTTGTTAGTATCGTTGAATGATCCACTGTAGTTGTATACGATTTTGATGTCTTTGTTAGCAGCTTTAGCTCCTTGAACAAATCCTACACCAAATTTAACTACTGCAGGGATTTTAGCTCCACCGATAAATCCAACTTTACCAGTTTTTGATTGTAAAGCTGCTGCATATCCAGCTAAGTATCCTGCTTCGTGTTCAGCAAATGTAATAGATTCAACGTTTTTGTTATCTACAGTTCCATCGATGAAGATGAATTTTTTATCTGCAAATGATTCTGCAACTTTTGGTAATTCTTTTTCGAAATAGAATCCTGCTAATGAAATAACATCAGCTGCTTTAGCTGCATTTTGTAAGTTAGCTGCAATATCACTTTGGTTTTTAGTTTCGATTGGGTTTAATGCTTTACCACCGTTTTTATCTACCCAAGCTTTAACAGCTTCTACGTTACTTTGGTTGAAACTTTTATCTTTTGCTCCACCTTCGTCAGTAACTACTCCGATTTTTAAATCAGATTTTGAAGATGAATCTTCTTTTTTCTCAGTTTTAGAAGAACATCCTACAAAGATAAGTGCTGCTGATAAAATAACAGCGATTAATGAAAATATCTTTTTCATAAACAAATAATCTCCTTTATTTATTTTTGTATATTGTTTATACCTAAATAATACCACATAATTGTATAAATATCAACATTTTATTACTTTTTAAAAAAATATTTTTATCATTGTTCGTATTAAGTGAAATTTAAGCGTATTTTTATCTAGTTATAAAGAGAATGTTCACTTTTTGCAATCTTATATATACATATACAGATAGAATTAAAGCATTTTCATAACTATAATTTATACTATTTATTTTATTAATACACATTTTTGATATTCTTTTCAAAAATACTTTGACATAATAAAAAGTCTCACTAAATTTCTTTAGCAAGACTTTTATTATAATTATAGTTCACCTTCTAAATTAGTAACTGATCCTTTTGCTTTTAGCTCATCACCAGTTCCCACTACTTCTACCTTACCTGATTTAAGTTCTTCAATAGCTTTATCAATTTTAGTTTTATTGTCATCACTTAGGTTTGGATTATCTTTTGGTAGCCCTACACCATTTTCTTTAATACCGAAAATATGTTCACCTTTTTCAAATTTATTTTCTTTGATTTCATTTAAGATTTTTGTTACTGCTACTTCGATATTTTTAACAGCTGATGTTAAGATTACAGATTTTTGGTATTCTTTTCCATTTTTATCTTTTCCTTTGAAAATACCTTCTTCGTATTGGTCTTTATCTACACCAACTACCCAGTGTTTAATTTCTCCGTCTTTAGACATATCAAGGTTACCACGTTCTTTTGCTTCTGAGATAACACCATTACCTGTATTACCTGCCGCTACAAAGATTACATCTGCACCTGAATCATACATTGTAGCTGCTAATGTTTTACCTTTATTTGTATCTGAGAATGTTCCACTGTAGTTGTACATGATTTTAATATCACTCTTAGCTGCTTTAGCACCTTGAACAAATCCAATTCCAAATCTTTCTACAGGTGGAATTTTAGTTCCTCCGATAAATCCAACTTTACCAGTTTTAGATTGTAATGCAGCTGCATAACCAGCTAGGTACCCTGCTTCTTGCTCTTTAAAGATAAGTGACGCTATATTTGGTGCATCAACAAAAGTATCAACATACATGAATTTTTTATCTTTATATTGTTCGGCAACTTTTGGTAATTCTTTTTCGAATTCATATCCTGCTAAAGAAATGATATCTGAAACTTTTGAAGCATTTTGAAGGTTTGCAGCCAAATCAGATTGGTTTTTTGATTCAACAACAACTGGATCTTTTGCTCCATTGGCCTTTGCCCATGCTTGTATAGCTTCTACGTTTGCTTGGTTAAAGCTTTTATCTTTAGCTCCACCTTCACCGGTAACAACCCCTATTTTGTAGGAACTTTTTTCTTCAGTATTTGATTCTGATTTATTTTTTTTAGAAGAACATCCTACTACAATTAATGATAATGCAAGTAACATTGCAATAATAGTACGTAACTTTTTCATAATGACCTCCTATTTTTATGTACTAAGAACACAATAACACATTTTTAAACCGATTTCAATATTTTTTTACTATATTATTACAAAAACTTAAATTTATTAAACATTTTAACAATTAAATATATAAAACGTGTTAAATTTATATATTTCCTTAATTTTTTATGATATAATTAAATTGATTAAAGCATTTTCAGGAGGATTTATTTATGACTTATTATGAAAATATTGTGGAAACTGCGAATTATATTAAGAAGTATTTCAATGAGCCAATTGATTACGCAGTTGTCCTAGGAAGTGGAATTACATTAGAACTTGAAGAACAACAAGAGCTTGGTTACGAGGCTATTCCTCTTTTCCCAGGAAATAAACGTTCAAACCATGTTAAAGGGCATGCAAATAAACTTACTTTCGGAAAAATTTCAGGTAAAAATGTCCTTGTATTAAACGGCAGACTTCACTATTATGAAGGATACAAAATGAAAGAAGTTGCATTTATGACTTATGTTGTAAAATTCTTAGGTGCCAAAGGATTATTTATTACTAACGCTTGTGGCGCTATTAACACTAACTTTACTGAAGGAGATATCGTTTGTCTAGATGATTTCATCTCTCTAGTAAGTAATAATCCTCTAATGGGAGAAAACGATCCACGCCTTGGTGAGAGATTTGTTGATATGACTACTCCATTTAATCCATATTTAGTAGATAATCTTTTATCATCTGCTGAAAAACTAGATATCAAATTACATCGTGGTGTTTATGGATTCTTCCAAGGTCCATACTTTGAAACACGTGCAGAAATCCAAGCGTTTAAAACTATGGGATGTGACTTAGTTGGTATGTCAACTGTTCCTGAAGTCATTGCAGCTAATCATGCTGGGCTTCCTGTTGCTGTATTAGCCTGCGCTACAAATATGGCTACTGGTATTCAAGAGAAAAAACACGACCATGAACATGTATTAAAAACAGCTCAAAAAATAAGTGTAAACCTTAAAAACTTACTTATTGAAACACTTAAAAACTTAGACTAAGGAGTAATTAATGATGGAAAAAACAATTTTTGAAAAAATTATCGATGGTGAAATTCCAAGTTATAAAATATATGAGGATGAACATGTATATAGCTTTCTAGATGTTTTCCCAATAACTAAGGGACACACACTTGTAATTCCTAAAAAACATAGCCGTAATATTTTTGATTGTGATCCTGAAACTGCTGCAAACATTGGTAGAGTTTTACCTAAGATTGCTAATGCTGTAAAAGAAGCTTATGGATGCGATGGTGTTAATATTTTCCAAAATAACGAAGAATATGCTGGACAAAGCGTCTTCCACTTACACTTCCATATAGTTCCTCGTTATAAAGATAAAGATATTAATTTCGATAACTTAGAAGTTAAATGGCCTCCACAAAAAGTTGAGCCTTCTGAATTCGAAGAAATTCAAAAAAATATTACTAAGAACCTATAATTATAAAAAAGAAAGAAGCAACGATTTAAATTATATCGTTGCTTCTTTTAAATATTATTATTTATCTTCTTTTGTTGCAAATAGAGATACAATTGAATCTAATGTAGTTCTTGGTTTAGCATGTTTTTTCTCTACATCTTCAATTTCATCATCAATATTATCAACCTTATTAATTAAATTTTCATTAGCATCTCTTATTTTTTCTTCAGCTAATTCTTCAACATCTTCTACTTTTTCTTTGATATCTTCAAATTTTTCTTTAGCTACTTCTTTAAATCCTTTTTCTTGTACTTCTTCTTTAAAGTCAACTGCAGATTCTTTAAGTTCTTCAGCTTTTTCTACAGCACCTTCTTTGAAATCAACTGCTTTTTCTTCTACTTTTTCTTTGAAGCTTCCCATATTATCTTTGAAGCCTTCTACTCTTTCTGCAACTCTTTCTCTGAATCCTTTTTCTTCTACTTCTTCTTTAAAGTCTTCTACTTTTTCTTGAGCTGCTTCTTTCACTTCTTCTACTTTTTCTTTAAAGTCTTCTGCTTTTTCTTCTGCCACTTCTTTTGCTTCTTCTACTTTTTCTTGAGCTGCTTCTTTTGCTTCTTCTACTTTCTCTTCGAAGTCTTCTGCTTTTTCTTGAGCTGCTTCTTTTGCTTCTTCTACTTTTTCTTCAAAGTCTTCTGCTTTTTCTTCAGCTACTTCTTTAGCATCTTCTAGTTTTTCGTGAGCTACTTCTTTTGCTTCTTCTACTTTCTCTTCAGTATCTTCTTTTAGAGGGATAAAAGTTTCTTCTTTTACCTCATTATATCCTGCAGTTACTTGTTCTAGTTTTTCTTTAGCAATATCTTCACCTTCACGATTTACTTCTTGAGCTTCTGGTTTAATTAAATCATTAACCTTTTCTAATCCTAAGTCGATATTTTCTTTTAAAATATCTTTATGTTTTTCTAATTCTTTAGGATTTTTATAATAATATGTTCCTACCGCACTTGCAGCTAATAACGCTATACCTTTTAAAAATTTACCCATGATTTTGTCCTCCTAATATGTTTATTATCATAATGATTTTATCAAAAATAATTTTACTTGTAAAGAATTTGAGAGCGTTGAAGAATAACTATTTACATAAAAAAGACTAACTTTTAAATTAAAAGTTAGTCCTTATTTTTTATTTTAAATGTTTAACCCTTGCTACTATTTCTTTATGACGTCCTTTTATCATAGGTCTAGCTTGAGGGTTTCCTAAATAACCGCAAGTTCTTTTTACTACATCGCAGCTTTTTGGATCATTGTTTCCACATTCTGGGCATTTAAATCCTCGTTTTGTAGGTTCAAATTCTCCTTCAAAACCACATTTATAGCAACGATCTATTGGTGTATTTGTTCCTAAGTAACCAACTTTATCATATGCATAATCCCAAACCGCTTCTAAAGCTTTTGGATTTTGTTTTAGCACTGGATATTCACAATAATGAATAAATCCACCGCTAGCATAATAAGGATAATCTTTTTCAAAATCTAATTTTTCAAATGGAGTTGGATTTTTTCTAACATCATAGTGATATGAGTTTGTATAGTACTCTTTATCTGTAACATTTTCTACTGTGCCAAATTTTTCTGTATCCATACGACAGAATCTATCAGTTAGCGATTCACTTGGAGTTGAGTAAATACTATACCAATAATCCCCATCTTTAGTCCATTTATCTACATTTTCTTTCATATATTTCATAATATCTAATGTAAATTGTTTAGCTTCAGGATTTTTCTCCCAGTCTCCCCCATAGAAGACACTAGCTACTTCATATAGTCCAATATATCCAAGTGATAATGTTGCACGCTGTTTATCAAATAATTGCTTAACTCTATCATCTTTTTTCAATCTCTTACCAAAAGCACCATGCATATAAAGTATAGGAGCATTTTGTGGTTTTGCTTCTCCACAACGTTTCGCTCTATAATCTAGGGCATCTTTACAAATTTCTAATCTCTCTTTAAAAATATTCCAAAATTCTTCTTTATTTCCTTCAGACTCTAACGCTATTCTTGGTAGATTTAGAGTTACTACTCCTAGGTTCATACGTCCACTTTCAACTAATTCACCAGCTTCATTTCTCCACGCCGGTAAGAACGATCTACAACCCATAGGCGTTTTACAACTACCTGTTATTTTTACTAATGTATCATACATTAATACATCAGGATACATTCTTTGAGTAGCACATTTTAGAGCTAATTCTTTAACATCGTAGTTTGGATCAGTTGGTTTTAAATTTAAACCATCTTTTATTACAAAAATCAATTTAGGGAAGATTGCTGTTCTTTTCTCTTTTCCTAAACCTTGTATTCTCACTTTTAAAATAGCTTTTTGAATTTCTTTTTCAAATAACCCTTCACCCAGTCCAAAACCTAATGATGTAAATGGCGTTTGTCCTTGAGATGAATATAAAGTATTAATCTCATATTCTAAAGATTGCATCGCATCATAAATATCTTTTTTAGTTTTTTCTAAGGCGAATTTTTCTTGTTTATCTTCACCATCAATCCATTCTCTGGCAGTTTTTAAGTTTTTCTCATAGTTTAACTGTGCAAAAGGAGCTAAAACTTCATCTATTCTATCCGCACTGCATCCACCGTATTGACTAGAAGCTACATTAGCTATAATTTGAGCCATTTGCGCTGTTGCTGTTTGAATACTTTTCGGACTATCTACATCTGCATTACCAATTTTAAATCCTTTAGTTAACATTTCTTTAAAATCGATTAGACAGCAGTTTGTAAGTGGTTGATACGGAGAATAATCAAGGTCATGATAGTGAATATCCCCTTTTTGGTGTGCGTTAGCAACGTGTGATGGCAACATTTTTAAACCTATCGCTTTTGCCACTATTCCACTTGTTAAATCTCTATGCGTATTAAATACTAAACTGTCTTTATTCGCATTTTCATTAACTACATTTTCATCACGATTAACTAATTTTTCAATCGCTATATTGATATCTAAACTATGTTCGCGTTCAATATCTCTTTTACTTCTATAGCCAACATACTCTTCATAAATAGCTTCTTCGCCTGATGTTAATAAAGTATGCTCAACAATATTTTGCACTTCATATATTTTAATATTATCTTTAAATCTATTAGAAATTTCTAAAATTACTTTGTCTACTGTATTATCAATATTTACACTATGTTTTTCACCAAATACTTTAAATACAGCTTTTTCGATGGCCTTATAGATTTTGTCAGGGTCAAACTTTACAACGCGACCATCTCTTTTTATTACTAATAGATTTTTAATAAGCATATCTGCTTTTTTTTGTGAATACGAATAAAAACTAGCTTTTTGCATTTTCCCCCACCTCATTTATAACTTTTTCCTTTAATAATATTTTTTTAACATAACTATATACTATATTATCCCAAATAAAAGCCATTGTCTAGGGTGAATATTTCCCGGAAATTTGAAAAGGTTGTAACCTAGCCTTTTGTAGCAATTGTGAATTTTTTGTGTGTTGCTGTTTCTAAGATAACATTCTTAAATCATTATTATACCAATGTTTTTATTAGCCAATTATTGAAGCTGTTTAAATTTTTTATAACTTTTTATGTATAACAGCCTTCAATAATCCTTTAAATTCAAAGATTAAAAATGAAATTCAAAATGTTTCCTTCCTTATAAAAATTTTGTTCTTCCAACTTAAACTATATTTTAAGAAACTCCTCTATTATTAGACTGAGAAAGTATATAAAGTGAGAAAGAATATGAAAAAAACACAAATTGAAAAATTAACTGATCAATTATTTTCTATGGAAAATAATCAACCAAACCTTATCAATGAACTTCAACCTTTCGTTGAGTTATTTATGCATTATGAATGTGCTATGCTTGAAATAGAAACAAAACTTAATGTTTTTGATAAGGAATTCTCTCTTCATGGAGAAAGTAACCCAATTGAATCAATTTCAACGCGTTTAAAAACACCTATGAGCTTAATGAACAAGTTGCAGCGACTTGCACTACCTTTTGATCTTGAAACGATTAAAGAGAATATTTATGACGTTGCTGGTGTTCGTGTTATTTGCTCATTCAGAAATGATGTCTATAAGCTTGTAGATGCACTTAAGCAACAAGATGACCTGACAGTAATAGCTGAAAAGGACTATATTAAAAATACTAAAGAAAATGGTTATAGAAGTTATCACCTTATCGTTAAAGTTCCAATCTTTTTATCTGATAAAGTTGAGCATATGGCTGTAGAAGTGCAATTTAGAACTATAGCTATGGACTTCTGGGCAAGTTTAGAGCATAAACTTCGTTACAAAAAGAACCTAAGCGCTGAAAAAGAAGCAGAAATAGAGAGACGTCTTCTACTTTGTGCGGAGATAAGCGCTAAACTAGATAACCAGATGCAAAAAGTAAAAGAGATAATTGAAGACGATACGGAATTCTTATAAGACAACAAAATCCCCTAAGAGTTATAAACTTTTAGGGGTTTATTATTTTCTGTGAAAATCAAGAAAAGGTGAGTTATAGTCATAAAGACATAACTCACCATATAATGGACTAAGAAAGCAACCCTACTTCTTTTAATACTTCTTCTGCTTGTAATTTTTTATCGGTATTAACTAGGACTATTGGTCCTGTGCAGCCCATTCCGCTTTCTGCATATATACCACGTTTCCATAGCTCTTTTGTTGCATCTTCTAAATCCATTATATCTACTCCCGCAATTTGTGCTGTAACTATTTCTTTTTCAGGAGCTTTAACTTCTTCAGATTGAGAAGTTTCTTTCTTTTCTTTTAGTTTATTCAATAAAGCATCTAAGTTTGCTTCTTTAGCTTTTCCGTATTCTTTTCTTGCTAATTCATTAACCTCCCCGACTGCTATTTCATAAGCATATTTTAATGAGTTAGCTACTACAGGCGCCCCAGAAGCACGTGATAAGATTAAGATTCTTCTATCATAATCTTCCCCTACACCTGGTCCATAACCATAACCTTGTGCTTCATAATCTCCACCTGTATTAAATGCTGAGAATACTTTCATAAATAAGTTTCCTGTCAATGAATCAACAACCATTACATCTGGTGTTGCCATTAGTAAGTCATTTCCTCTCATTACCGCTCCACCATCTGCTCTTTGAGATGTTACAAATTCAAAGTCATATCCACTTTCTTTTAATTCTATTAATATTTTCTCTACTTGTCTAGCACCTTCGATATTAGCAATACCTACAGTTGGTTTTTCTATTCCTAATGATTTAGCTGTTGCTATACCATAAATAGTATTTTTAATCATACCTTCTACTCTATTAGTAGAAGAAGTACCTGTTGTAGTTGCTAATAGCATCTCTTTTCCGCGAGATGGCGTAACTACTCTTCCTACTGTCGATACACCTATAGGAAAATTATAATGCATAGTTACACAAGCTGCAATTTCTCCTTTATCAAGTAGGTCTTCCATAATTTTATGTGCTTCTTCTTCATTTTCTGTTTCATAAGATTCAAAACCTTCTTGACCTTGACCTATTAAAACTATATCAAATAAAGAATTTTTCGCTAATGTGGCTCCTTGAAGTAAATTATCTACTCCATGCTCGCTCCCCAAAGTAGTTAATCCTACTTTAATTTTTTTACCAAAATTTCCTGTTTCAATCGCATCTGCTACTTCTAGTAATACTTTTGATATAATTTTTTTACTCATAGTACCACCCCTATTCATTAAGCATTTCTTGTGCGATATTTCTCATTGATTCGGCAATAATTTTTCTAATTTCTTCACTAGAAGTGCTATCTTTTTCTTCTAATACTCCACTATTACGTTCTACTACTACTGATACACCGTCAAATAAGTTAGTCATTCTTCCTAAGAATAGACTTCCTTTACCAACGATCATTGCTCTATTTTTATCCCCAGTTGTTAAGTCATCTACTAAGAAACCTACATATGGAACACCTGAAGGAATGTGTCCTTGAGTTGGAGCCCATCCTGGTAGTCCTTTTTCTTCAATAAATGATTTAAGTGATTTTTTGTCAATATCACCTCTCATAGCAGCTAAGGCACCAATCATTTTATAGTTAGATTCTGGAACGTTTCCTGCACCTGCTGCTTTTGTAATATCAGGGTTTTGCATCTCTACTGAGAATACATCTACATCAGTAATTTTTAAGTTTGCTTTTTCTAATGGTTTGGCAACTAACGCCCCCATAACAGCTTGAGGTGAAGATCCTGTTCCTACGTCATGTTTACCTACTAAGTCTGTACGTATAATTGGATTTTTACCATCATTTTCTGAAATCACAACAGCAAAACCACCTACTACGTCTTCTAAGACAGGAAGTCCTTTTTTAACATGGTCTTTTGCATTCATTCCAAGTTTTGCACTAGCACCACCTGCTACCACAAGAACATTTTTGTATACTCCTGCTTTAACTAATGCTGATGCATTGATTAAAGCGTGTGTAGGAGCTGCACAGAAACCACGAAGGTCTGAACCTGTAGCATTAGTTAATCCTACTACTTCTGCTATAGCTTTAGCAAAGTTTCCTCCACCACGTTGGTTAATGTCACCACATGCTTCTTCAGAACATTCAACTACGTAATCAATTTCTTCTGGTTTTACCCCTGTTGCTTTAAGAGCTTCAAGTGCTGAAATTACTCCAGATGCTTTAACTACTAAGTTTTCAAAGATAACATGGGCATTTAAGTTAACATCGACATCATGTGCTTTTTTCACATATCCTACTACTTCTCCATTATGTAATAATGGCTCGTAATCATCTTCTTTATCACTAATGTCGCTTCCTTCTAACTTATCAAAATAAGGAGCTAGCTCTTTGAAATTATCCTCTATTTTTGGACGTACTGACGCGATAAAACTTTCTGAAAGTTTTACTAAATCAAATGCATCACATATTTTCATTAGAGCTAAGAACTCATCTTGTGGAACTATTTGACCAAATTTACCATGGCGTTTCCCTTGTTCATCTTTTATATCATACCAAGGCAATGGATATGATTTTAATTCTTCTGGTGTTTTATTCCCAATATAAACTTGGTTTGGTAAATAGTTTACTACTTCTTCATATGAACGAATGTGTTTACCTACTTCTGCTAAAAATTCTGATTCTGGATGTGTTACTCGCTCAATACTGCAAGTAGATCCATTTTGTTCTATCATATCTGGTGTATGAACAAGAATATATCCTGCTCCTTTAAATACTGGATAACTCATCGTTACTTGTTGCTTGGGATACACAATATGTACCCCAAGCTCCCCCTTCTTTTTTATTTTTATTCAAACACTGTTTGACCATCAACCTCAACTGTTAATGCATGTAATGCTTTATCAACTAGTTTTCTACGTAATTTTTTCTCTTCATCGTGATCTAGTTTAGGATCCCCAAGTGGGTGAGGTATTGCAATTGCAGGAACGATTCTGTTTGCTCCTACAGTTAGAGAAATCGGAACTACTGTACAAATATGCACTACAGGAATACCAGCTCTCTCTATTTCTTTTACTAACGTTGCACCGCAACGTGTACAAGTACCTCAAGTTGAAGTTAGAACAACAGCATCTACGCCATCTGCCACTAATTTTTGAGCAAATTCACTAGCAAAAGCTACTGCATTAGCAACGGCAGTCCCGTTACCAACTGTAGTATAGAATTTTTCGTGTAACGATCCAATTACTCCTTCTTTTACTAAATCTCTCATTACATCTACTGGTAATACACGGTCAGCATCTTCATTAGCATAAACTGGGTCGTATCCACCATGTGCTGTTTCGTGAGTTTCAGCTGTTAAATCATCAAAACCTTCTAAACTATATTCACCATATTTTGAAGCAGATGATGATTCAATATGATCAGGGTTCCCTTTAGGAACAATTCCTCCAGATGTAACTAAAGCTATTTTTGCTTTACTTAAGTCTTTAACTGCTGGATTTGGCTCTACTCTGTCGAAGTTAGGCATTGGATATTCTGTTTCGAATTCTTCACCTTTAATTTTTTTCACAAGCATTTCTACTGCACGTTCAGAACCACGAGTTTCACTAAAGAAGTTTACACGAAGTCCACGTTGGTGGTATCCTTCTTCTTTTGGAGATAAGATTTCTTCTCCTTTAGCTAATTTTGTAGCGAATTTTGCAAGTTTTGGTAATGCTTTTCTCATACCTGCAGCACTATCAGATGTTTCAAGAATATAAACATCTTTTTTGAACATATCAGTACCAGGGTTTTCTTCATACATAGCTGTAACCGCTGGAATGTGTAATTCATCTTGAACAGCTTTTGTTATTGTCCCTGCAGCTACCCCGTAACGCCCTGCATTAAATGCTGGTCCTGCGATGAATAATTGAGGTTCACACCCTTTAATCATCTCAAGAAGTTCTTTTTGAACACTTTCTAAGTTTTCATTGAAATAGCTATCTCCACATACTACTGTAGCTACTACTTCAAAATCTTCTCCCAATTTCCCTTGTAATTGAGTACTAATTGGTGGTAATTCTTTTCTTAATTCAGGTGCTATATGAGCTTGTTCCTCTCCACCAACACCTGCAAAGAATTGGTTTATATAATGTACTACTCTTATTTTAGACATTGTTATTTCCCCCTACTTTTTTATTTGGCACTTAAAAGTTATTCACCACGAACATCTTGCATTTCGCTAGCGATTTCGTCAACTTCTAATACCATTTCCATCATTCCTACTTGATCTTCGTAGATTTCTTCATCGATTTGAGATTTAATTTCTTCTTCTACGATGTGATATACAGCTAAGTTTAATTCCACACCTGCTAGTGGGCCTGCAAATGTTGGATCCCCTACTGTAACTGTTTCAGCTGCTAGACCAGCAGCTTCGGCTTCTGCAGCACCTAATAAAACCACAAGATTTTCGTTACCGAATTTTTCGGCAGCTTCTTTAATACGTTTTTGGTTTTCTAGGTCCATAGCGCCGGCAGCCGTTCAGACAAAGCACTCAGTAGATGAGAATACTACCTCTACTCCTTCAATTGGTTTAACACATTCTTCAATAGCTAATCCTGGAATACCGTCACGGTCCCCAATGATTATTACTTTTTTATTAACAAGACTAACCATTATCTTATTCCTCCTTGATAAACTTTATTAACTTTAAATTCTAGATTAGTAAGTTTTTGCACTTAGATATCCAAATCCAGTTTCATTAGTTGCTCCTGTGATTGCTTGGATTTCTACTTCTATTGTTCCATCTTCACGTAGAGAATCTTGGTGTCCACCAGCGATTACATCAACTACTTCAAGATGTCCAATAACTTTATCTAATTTTGGTAATACTACCAATTGGTTAGCATTTCCTCCAGTTACTACCGCATTAGCAGCAACATCAGCATCAGCTAAACTTTGACTTCCTCCATCACGTCCTGCATATTCATCAGTTACGATAACAGTTTTAATTTCTTCTGCTTCGATTTTTTTACAGTTCATGATTAAGTCAGTATCAGGGTTTCCGAATCCTTCTTGTGATACAACTACTGCATCTAAGTTTAGGTAACGGCATAGTTTTGCAGTCCAGTTAGAAGAACGCTCTTTATCCATTAAATAAACATTTTCATTAGTAATTATTACTCCTAAGAAGTTAATTTCTTTACCATGTTTTTTGTATAAATCTTCAATTAATCCATTATTTAAGTGAACGTATGTTGGGTTTTTATCACACGCAGATACACAGTTACCACTTACTATAGCTCCATCCATAATTTCTGTTGGATAAAGAATTGTTGGTACTATTTGTTTAGCATCTACTCCATATACATATGTATCATGTAGTAATCCTTGTGTTTGTAACATATACACATATCCTACTTTTGGTAAATCTGGATATTCTGCAATTTGTTCTAACAATGGTTTTGTTTCGTAAACATCAACTTCTTCTGGTTCTAGTTCACGAGCTAATTCTGCAATATATCTTGCAGCTTTGAATCCAATGTAACGAACAGCTTTTTCATGTTCATGTTGTTTAATACCTTCAACAGGTTCTGCAATAACTACTAAGTTATTTGTTTTAGAAAATGGTGTATATTCAGCACCTAATCCTGTCATATCAATAATTCCTTCTTGGAATCCTACGATTTTACCTGTTGTTACTACCGCCATACCTTTAAGAGCAATTGTACGACCTTCCCCTACAGTATCCACTTTAGATAGGATACCAGGGAAGATACCACCACGTCCTTCAACTTTAACACGTGGTTCAATTACATCTTTTACCGGTGTGATACGAACACTCTCTCCCGGACGAGCAATTTCAAGATCAACAGAAGCAATTGCTTCATCTTCCCATACAGCTTTTATTAACTCTTCCTTATTAACATATAATACATTTGCCTCAATTTTTGATTCGTTAGCAAATTGTATGTCTTTGATATGAATCTTACCTAGTTCAAGACGCATACTAAATACCTCCCTATTATATTATTTTTTTTTAGTAATATTTTTTGATCATAGCTTCTATATTTGGAATAGTAGCATCATCTTTTGTTACTTCTTCAAGCTTACTACCATCTTTATATATAGCTAATGTTGGTAACCCTAGTACTTTTTGTTTAATCGCTAAGCGACGTGCTTTTGTAGTATCTAGTGATGTGAATTTAATTTTATCCCCATATTGTTCAGCTAATTTATGCACATCTGGCATTAAAGCTTTACAAGGTTCACATCCTTGGCTCCAAAAGTCTACAAAAATGTATCCTTCGGCTTCTAGTACTTCTTGTTCAAAAGTTTCTTTTGTTAGTTCTAACATGATCTTCTTCTCCTTTACTTATACTTGTAATATGTTTTTTTTAATAGATTATTACCGTTATTCAAATTTTTCTGCAATATATTTTTCTGCACGAATCGCTGCAACAGCTCCGTCAGAGACTGCAGTTACTACTTGACGAACATCTTTAACACGACAATCTCCAGCTACATAAACACCTGGAACACTTGTGCGTGTATCTTCTCCTGCTTTAATATATCCGTCTTCTGTCATTTCAACTTTTCCTTCAAATAATTTAGTTTGAGGAATATATCCGATAAAGAAGAATAATCCCATTGTTCCATCTTCTTCATCTGCTTCAACAACATATTCTTCTCCAGTTACTAAGTTTTTAAGCTTAATAGCTTCTAGTATTCCATCACCAATTGCTTCAGTTACAACAGTATTTCCTAAAATTTCAATTTTTGGATTGTTTTTAGCTTTCTCTGCAGTTACTTTTTCACAGCGAACATTTTCTCTACGATAGACAATTGTTACTTTACGAGCAAATTTAGTTAAGAATAAAGCTTCTTCTACAGCACTGTTTGCTCCACCTACTACATATACATCCAATCCTTCGAAAAAGTCCCCATCACATGTAGCACAGTATGAAATACCTTTACTTTCAAGTTCTCTAATACCTGGCGCATCTAATTTTCTAGGAGATGCTCCTGTTGCTATAATAACTGTTTTGGCTGTGTAATCTCCACTTACACATTTAACTTCTTTAACATCACCAGTGAAGTCTACATCTAGAACTTCATCTTGTTTGATTTCAGCACCAAAACTTTTAGCTTGCTCAACCATACGAGCAGTTACTCTAGGTCCTGTTGGATCTTCTACAGCTCCAGGATAGTTTTCAATCAAGTGAGTAATGGCTGCTTGTCCACCATTTTTTGATTTCTCTAATACTAATGTATTTAGTTTTGCACGTGATGCATATAGCGCTGCTGATAATCCTGCAGGCCCTGAACCTATAATTATTACATCATAATCTCTTGTCATAATTATTCTCCTTTATATTTTTATAGTATTCTTTTTATAGCATTAGATATTAAATCATGATCAATAACACTAAAATCGTCTCTCACGCTTTCAGTCCAGTTTGGAACTCCCCTATTTTTTCTAAACTTTTCAAAAGTCCCTATAGCCTCTGATGCTAAGTTAACTGAATTTAAATCTAAGACATTTCCCTCTTTTATAACGACAGATCTATAGATTGTCTCATTAGGTTTGACACTTCCATAAAGTGGATGTGTAACCAATTCATAATTCCTATACACTAAATCTCTAACTTTTATTAATATATCTAGATAATCAGCATCATAATATTCGATATCTATATCCCTATATTTTTCCGATTTAAATTTAGGATTATTTGTTATTAATTTCATAGCACCCCTCCTTAAAAAAATAAAAACAGAAAGAAAGCTAGCTTTCTCTCTGTTGACTATAAACTTCAGAGTTCTGTCGAAATACAGTCCCTTTTACCTGAGAATTTCATCGATAATCGCCAAATATCAATTTGTCCCTTCGGTGACTTATGTTCTCTCCTGTATTTTTCAATCAGATTTATATCTTATATAACTATTCTATAACAATTACATAATAATGGAAAGTATTTTCTGAAAAGGCTTTCTACCATCTCTAAAATATATTTGTATTCTCATTTATAAAAAGTATATTTTTATCTCTCTATCTCTATTAGTAAATAAATATACGCCTTAAAATATAAATAATATTTTTTCATTTCCAAAACAAAAGTTTATAACCTCTCTTATTGTTGTACAATATAATTCTATAATGTTTTAGTACTATTATTTAAATTTTATTGCTTATTGATTATTATTTACATTTGCTATATACTTATATAATAATAACTTTTAATAACGAGAGGGATATTTATGAGTAATACTAAAAAAAGTTTGATTGCAATTCTTATTTGCTATTTTTCATGGGGGCTCTTCCCTATTTATTTTAAACTACTGAAAAGTATTGATGCATATGAAGTACTTTCACTACGTGTTTTGTGTTCATTTATTTTTATGGTTCTAGTTGTATTAGTTGCCGCAAATAAGAAATTTATTTTTAACGAAATTAAAGAAGTTTGGAAGGATAAAAAAAGTTTTATTCTACTTATAGCAGCTTCTCTATTAATAACTGCTAACTGGTTAACATATATTATTGCAGTAAATAGTAACCACGTTCTAGAAGCAAGTTTTGGTTATTACTTAAATCCAATTGTTACGATAATTTTAGCAGTTGTATTCCTAAAAGAAAAGTTAACTAGAGTACAAACAATCGCATGTTTATGTGTAGGAGCATCTCTATTGTACTTATTTATCTCTTTAGGATCATTACCATGGATTTCTATATTACTAGCTTTAACTTTTGGATTGTATAGTTTATGTAAAAAGAAAATTGTTCTTAGCCCTAAAGCTAGTTTACTAGTGGAAACTGCCATAGTATCTCCTATAGCTCTTGTTTATATGTGGTACTTAGGAACAAACAGCAACATTACATTCCATACATATGGGACATCTACTTTAATATATGCATTATTATCAGGTGTAGTAACTGCGGTACCTCTTATGCTTTTTGCAAAAGGTGCTATTGATATTCCACTTTACCTACTTGGAATACTTCAATATCTACCACCTACAATGCAATTTTTAATAGGCATTTTTGTGTATGGAGAAGAACTTAGTATTCAAAAACTTATTTCATTTGCGATAATTTGGGTTGCAGTTATTGTATTTTGCTATTCAGCAGTTACTTCAATGAAAAAACAAAGCATAATAAATAAAAGTCATCAAAAATAATTTGATGACCTTTATTTTTCGAACATAAAAAAACGGAATTTAGAATTCCGTTTTTTCTTTTTTAATTATTAAGCTTCTTTTTTAGCACCTTGTCTAATCATAGAGATACCTGTTAAAATAACAACCCCGATAATTACCCAAGTAAGTACTTCTAGTGGCATACTCTTAACTAATGTGTAAGCTACAGTTACCCCTATAACTCCCCCAATAGCGATAGCTATAGAACCTTTTCTAGCGTAGTTTCCAGCTTTAATGAACTCTGGAGAACCGATAGCCATTAAACCAGCACAAGAACCCATCATAATTGGGAATGCTACTAATGGGCTTAGTCCTAACATATAAACCATAGCCATACATGGTGCGTATAATCCAACACCAGCCATCATAAGAGCCCCAAGAATAAAGTTACCTACAACACCGATAACAAGTTTAATACCTGTTAATCCTACTGCTTCGTTACCTGCACCTAGAGCTTTAAGCCAACCTAGTTGCCCTGACATCATTAAGAATGCAGTTACGATTAAACACACACCCATAACAAGTTGGATTTTTTTCTCAGGAAGTTTGTTTACTATTCTTGCTCCAACTAATGCCCCTATGATTGCAGCTGCGATCATTGAGAATAAAGTAACACCTTCAACTTTTACCCCTGTTAAGAATAAGAAAGCTTCCATTAATACCGGCACTGTGTGTGCAACGTTTAATGTCCCAGGGATTTTTTTATCTGTGTCTAAAAATTTTGTAACTTTGAATAATAATGTTGTTGGTGCAAAACTTCCGATACCTAATGTATCGAAAAAGTCAGTTACTAATCCAATGAAAAACCCAAGAACAGGATTTTCTTTTCCTAAATCATCTTTATGTTTAACTACGTCCATCACGAATGAAGCTAAGAAGAATATTCCCCCTGCTCCTAATATTACTAATAATACCGTTAATAAATTCATATTGTCTACACTCCTATCCTAATAAGAATCCGTAAGTTAATGCATCATCTGGATCATATACATAGTTACTGAATCCTAAGATGTATCCAGAACCTGTAATTTCTGGGATGATTGCATCAAAGTCGGCTAATTTTCTTTCTTCTACTATTCTACCTTTGAATAAAGTACCTAAGATACTTTCATATACGAATGGTTCACCTGGTTTAAGCTCACCTTTAGCGTATAATGTAGCTAATTTAGCTGAAGTACCAGTTCCACATGGTGAACGGTCAATGTTACCATCTCCGAATACTACAACATTTTTGTAAGTAGCTTCTGGGTGAGAAGGTTTGTCATAAATTTCAACTAAGTCTACAGATTTAATGTGTGATAATGTTGGGTGTTGAATTTCGATATTTGCATTAACTGCATCGCGGATTTTAAGACCAGCTTCTTTTAATTTAGAAGCATTTTCAGGTTTAACTTCTAATCCTAATTGGTCAGCAGAAAGAATACAGAAGAAACTTCCTCCGAATGAAATATCAAATTTGATGTGTCCAACTCCTTCAACATCTAATTCTAAATCGCGTTTGTATAAGAATGATTCAACATTTTTGAATGAAACTTCTTTTACTTTTGCTCCGTTGTCTTTTAATTTAGCTGTTGCATAGATAAGTCCAGCTGGTGTTTCAACTACTACTTCTTTTTCAGTAGCACCTTCTTCAACATCAACCATACCAGTTTCTACAGCTGCTGTTACCGCTGCGATTGTGTTGTGTCCACACATGTTTAAGTAACCACCAGTATCCATGAAGATTAAAGCAAAGTCTGCTTCTTCTTTTGTTGGAGGTAATAAGAATGCTCCAAACATATCTTGGTGTCCACGTGGCTCAAACATTACAGATTTACGTAGATCATCTAAATTGTCAATAAGATATTGTTTTTTCTCAACTATATCTTTACCTGGAATTTTTGGAACTCCCGCTGTTACTAGACGTGCAGCTTCCCCAGCTGTATGCGTATCTATAACTGAAATCATTTTATTTAGTTTCATAATAATTCACTCCTTAAGTTATTTGTTATTTATTACTTGCGTCTTGACGCATTTTTAATTTTAATAGTGCTAAAGCTTTTCTTGCATCAGAATAATCAATATTATTTTGACAAACTACCTCAGTTTCATTACCTTCTTCAGACTTATTAAAGTCTAATACGTATTTTGTATATTGATTTTCCACAACAAATTTATGTTTACCCATAAATTTTAATCCCACTATGGAAATATCACGTTCCCCAATTTCAAACATAGTGTTGGCATAATCGACATCACTATTACCCCAACCATCAGCTGAAATAATAGCCCCCTCTGTACGCATAGCCTCTAACCAAACAGCTGTACGCCAACCTACAAGGTGTTTTAATCTATTATCTTGTGGTGTTCCTACAACAACAACTCCTTGGAAATCGATATCTGGATCATCTGCCAGTGTATCTAATAATGGATCTCTAAAGTGATGCAAACTTGTTTCTTTTGTAGATGGTCCTATCCCCATAATAACACCCCTTCCTATACCATTGCTCTTATAGCACCGTCACGATATTCGTTAGGTGTTAATAGAACAGGCATATTATTCATATCTATAATTGAAATACCTTTATCTATACCGCTTGGTTCTAAAGGAAATAACTGATTATCATACATCATACCTTGACCAGCTACTTCTTTCACTAAAGCAACCTTTGGTTTACCTGGATTTTGTTTATTATAAAATTCATGAACCTCATCAGCATCTCGACCACTAAGAACTTTCATAACTTCTCTTATATTTTGTAAATATACATCAGAAAGTTCAAAGATTGAGAATGCTAAATGACGATCAAAATCAATCTCAGGTTTAATAATAACATCTATATGTATTAAATAATCACTATCCGCTGGAGAACCAGCCTTATTTAATACTAACTGTTCTTGCAAAATACCTTCAGATGAACCAAATTCATGCATCTGTTTCCCTTCAGTATTAGCACCAGTTAATAACATATATACTCCCGTTAAGGTATGTGTTATTCCTTCCCCAAGACGACCTATAACTTTTGTTGATATTGGTACTACATCCATTATAGTATTAACATAAAAATTATGTTCTCTAGGTTTTATTATCTTAACCTCTACTTTTTCAAAGACATTTTTATCATATTCTATTTCTGTAGGAATAGTTAACTGACTATTTTCAATTTTAACCTTCTTACCTAATGCAACATCTTTCATATGAAATGCCTTTATTTGTAATTTTTCTTTTGGCATAGTCATCATCCCTTACTATAAATTTTCTGTAATGAAACAGCAACCAATCTGTTTTATAGTACAGTTTGTGTAAAAAATGGAGAGGGACTTTCGCCCCTCTCCGGAATTCTCCTACACGTGAGCGATATACTCAAATGGTAGAGGAACTATTTTACCTGAACTTGGTATTTTAACTAGTTGCTCTAATGTTGCTTCTAGAATTTGTGTTTGTTGCTCAACGTTGTTAGGTTCTCCTGCGTTTGCTCCCATTGGTACAAGTGGAGCAACGGCTCTTGGAGTACCGTTTTGACGCACTACTGGAGGTAGCGCTGCTATTAAGATTGTTGGAATACCTGCTTCCTCAATTGCTCTCTGCACGATCACGGCAGTTCTGTGGCAAGTACCTCAACCAGCAGTTAAGATAACTGCATCAACATTTTCTTCTTTTAATTTTTTAGCGATTGCTGGACCTGTTTCGTTAGTGAAAGCCTCTTGGTCTCCACCACCACCCATGAATCCGTAGTGGAATTCTGCTACGCTTTTAATGAAACCTTTTTTAGCAAGTTCGTGTAATCTATCGATTGGGAACATACAGTTGATGTCTTTGTTAGCGTCAGCGTTGTCATATCCACCGTGAGATACCATAAGATCTGAACTGTGAGCAGTATCTGGGATTTCACGGAATGTAGTATCCCCTGCTAAGTTAAATCTTTTATCTGTTTTTAAGTGAACTCCTGCTGCTGTAGCTAATGCTACTTTCATATCTTTTAATTCTTTAGTTACTGGAGCCCAAACTGGTTTAGGTGTAATAGGTACAAAAATCTCTGATTGTAGACCTTCAAATATCGTTAATGACATTCTAATTTCTCCTTCCTACTATTTTTCTTCGTTGTGTTTTCTATTTTGTACTTCTTGTTCTAACTTTTTAGTATTAAGTATTGCATTTACATAATGTTCGTCAGGTTCTTCATTTAATACTTCTGGATAACTTAGTAAAAATGCAACTTCTTGTCCGATTTTTACTGGATATTCCGAGATTAGCATTCTCATAGGAATTTTAAATTGCCCTAGGCGTCCTTTGATATCTATCGTAACGCTGGCGTCGTTATGATCGACTATAACCCCTTCGAACACTCTTTCTGTAGATGCATATTTTAATTTTTCAATCATAACTTACTTCCTATTCTTTTAAATTTTAGTCTTCTTTTTCGTAAATTTCTTGACGTTTTTTAGATTTTGGTAATACTTGTTCGTTATCAACTAATTCTACTTTTTCACCAGTAGTTTTTTCGATAACTTCAACGTTATTTAATTTAACGTTTGGATTCCATTTTCTTTCAGCTTTTTTGATTGTTCCGCCACCCATTTGTGTTTTAAGCATTGCTAAAGCACGGATAGCATCTTCTTTACATAATGTGTTGTTTGAAAGAATTTCGTTTTCGATACCTTGTTTAGATTTGTTGTTATCAACCATAGCTGACATGTATTCGTTACCTACAACAAGAGCACCTTGTACTGCAGAGTAAGTCATACCAACTACTGATACTCCACGTTTACCGATTTCTTCGATGTGTGAAGCAAAGTCGATGTGGTTGTTACCAAATCCTTCAGTTGTAACGATAGCACCATCGATATCCATAGCTTCGATAGTCATACCAACACGTTTAGATACATAGAATTTTTCTGAGTTAGCTTGAGGTGATCCAACTAGTAATACCCCTACTAAGTCGATTTCTTCGTCAGCCATAGCTTCAAGTACTAATGGTTCACGGTAGTAGTGACGAGAAGTTTCTTTAGAAGCTGGTCCAATACATGTTAATGCGTGGATACCACCGTCTAATACTTCTGTTGGAGCAAGCATTACTGGTAGGTTACCAAGGTCAACGTTTGGTTTAGCACCAAGTGTACCAACTGGTTCTACTGGTAAGATTAAGTTATCGTGCATTGCACCTTGTCCCATGATTTCTTTAACGATTAATACTTTTTTGTTTCCTGGGTGACGGTATTGTTCGATGTTGATGTCACCTACTACTAGGCTTTCATCTTCTACTTCTTTAAGAGCTTTACGAATTTCTTCAGTAATGTGGTCGAAAGCTTTGTGAGCAGCTAATGGTCCTGGACGTTCCATGTTAGCTCCTGCTTTGATTGTTACTTGACCTTTAATGAAGATTTCTCCTTTATCTGGAGCACCAGGACGTCCCCACATAATGTTACGTTCTAATTCACCTTCAGAAGATCCGAATTCCCCGATTTGAACTCCATTAGCATCAGTTCCTGTAAGAACCATTACTACACCTTTAAGTTCACGAGTAACTCCGTGTCCGATTTCTCCTTCTTCTTTAACAGCGATTGGTTGAACGTCCATGATTGTTTCACTGTAAGTGTCATATTTATCAGGAGTGATGATTTCTAATTTAACATCTTCTACTAATTCTTCTGACTCAGCAGCTTCTTTACATAAATCTTCTGGTGTTCTTAATACTAAAGTAGTTCCTTGAATTTCAGTTTTTTCTCCAAATACTACTTTGTCAATTTTATAGTGTTTAGTTTTTAATGAACGGATGAATTTAGATTCACCTTCATGTTTTTCTTCAGCTTTAGCTTCTACAGCTACTGGAGCAGCTTCTACTACTGCTGGTTTCCCTTCAACTACTGCTGCAGCTGGTGCTGGTTGAGCAGCTTGTTGAGCGAATGCTGATAATGGAATTTCAAGGTTAATGTTTTCACCTTTTCCAATTTGTAATTTGAATACTCCAGCTGGTGCTGATGCTTGAGCAACTGGCGCTGCAACTGGTGCAACTGGTGCTGCTTCAGCAACTTCTGCAGCTGGTGCTACTTCTGCTACTTCTTCTTGTTTTTCTTCTGCTTTTTCTTCTCCGCCTTGAACAGCATCAATGATAGCTGGCGTAATAGGTATTAGAGCGTCTGTTGTTTTAGTTAATTTAGCTCCTAATACTTGTCCGATTGTTAATGCATCATCTGGGAATGATAGTAAACCTGAATCTACTAAATCATCGAATAACCCTGGATCTTCTAAGTTTTCTGGGCTAATTACGATACCTTCCTCAGCTCTGCAACAAAATACCGCTTTGTCATTTAAATGTTCTTTTGCAGTTTCTACTGTAATTGACATTACTTCTAACCTCCAACTAAATTATTTGTTATTATGTAATTCTAAGCTTTTATAGCTTCTGTATAAATGATGGTCAGTGGCACGAAGGACGTGGTCGGTACTGTGATAAACTTTTACTCCTAACCTAGGAGCTACACCTGTAACGGTGTTAGTTCAGTCTTGACAAGTACCAGCTATTACAGCTTTCGCACCATCTTTTTTCATTGTTAATACTTTTTCCGCTTGTCCTGGACAGATACCAGGAAGCTCACAACGTAATCTACCATTTTTGTCTGGTTTCATACGTTTACACATTTGAACAGAAACAACTTCTGCTCCCATTCCGTCAGCTATTTGACGAAGACGTTCTTCTTGGGCTCCACATTCACAAATAAGTATCCCTACTTTTTCGCGTTCTTGTGGATATGGCATTGCCACTAATAGACCCCCAGTTGTTTTATTAATTGGTTCTTCTTCTTTAGCTGGACGCCCTGTGAATGGTCCACCACGTACGATTTCACCATGCGGATTAATGTATCCTCCTGCTTTTTCAATAAATACACTAATTGGTAATCCAATCGGTACATCCATGAAAATATCTGGATTATGAACACGTCCACCGACAGTAATATCTTTATCGATTAATGGTTTATCTAACTCAATAGCCTCTACTATACGTTTAATAGTTTCTACGTTTGAGATAATAGCATTTGCTTCTAATGGTAATTGACCAGGTTTTAAAACTACACCTAATGTTTCCCTAACGATAACACGTTCGTCCCCTGCAGGATACATATTTGGTAAAATTTTAATACTGATATTTGGTTCGTTTTTACATGCTTTCCCTAGAGCTAATAAAGCTTTACGATATTTAGTTTTAATCGCAATATAACCTTCTTTTGCTCCTGTTAATTTAAGAATGTATTTTAATCCACGTACCAATTCTTCTGGATGTTCTTCCATGTAACGAACATTATGTCCTAATACCGGTTCACATTCAGCAGCGTTAGCTATTACGTATCCACCAGGTATTTGTGCAGATAATTTGATTCCAGTTGGGAATCCAGCTCCACCTACACCAACGATACCAGCGTCTTTAATACGTTGTAGATGATCGTCTGTTGGTTCTAATTTTACATAGTCATCTGATTGTTCTTTATCTAATTTTACAACGATATTCATTTCATCAACAGATTCAACAACACCAGATAAACTTGTGTGAATATTAGCACCTAATCCATTAGGAGTTGCAACAAGTTGTCCACGTTTTACATGGTCCCCAACACTAACGATAGGTTGACATGGGCCACCAACATGTTGTTTTAGCGGAATAGTAATTTTATCAACATTAAACTCTAACATACCTTTTCCTCCTTTCCCCAAATTTCTTTACAAGCAGTAGCACAAAACTCCTACTGCATTTATTGTATAACAGTTTCAGAAAATTTGCAAAGCTTTTTTTTATTTATTTTTTGAGAAATAAAAAAATTATTCTCTACGTTTTACACATAAACTTTATGGTTATCGTTATATGTGCATTTTTTTAAGAAAATGTTATCATAATATTTTTTTTTGTAATTGAAAGAGATTATCACTTAAAAGAAAAACCTTTACACACATGTATATTCATACTTTCCAATAATAAAGTAAGACGAAATATTTTATGTAAACCTTACTCAGAAATTAAAGTTTTTACTCATATTTACAATTTTTAAATTGTATAATATAATCATAGTGTACAAATAAAAGGAGGAAAGTGGTAGGTTACCACATACAATTTAATATGATTAACTTTAAGAAAGTGGGGATTATTTTCTTAGCTTCTGGTTTTATTCTTAGCGGCTGTACTACAAAAGATAGTAACACAACTAGTACAACAACTGAGAAGAAGGAGATAAAGTCTATTTCACTGGAAGACTTCACTAAGAATTTAAGTAACAGCGAGTATCAATTTATAGATACACGTGATGATGAAGCTTATAATGGATTTAAAGTTGATAACGTGAAAAACGGAGGACACCTTAAAAATTCTATCCAATATAGTGCATCATTCGTAGGTAAAGTTAACAAAGATAAGGAAGCAAAGTTTGTTAGTGATAAAGGACTTGATAAAAACAAAAAAATTGTCGTTTATGATACTAACAAAGATAACATTGAAAAAGTATCAGATAAATTTGCTTCTCTAGGTTACGAGGTTTATAAGTTCGAGGATTATAAAACATTTGCTGATAACGATGCAAACAAAGCAAATATAGTAGCATATCCTGAATATCAAAACCTTGTCTCTCCTAAATGGGTAAAAGATGTACAAGATGGTAAAAAACCTGAAACTTATACAAATAATAACTATGCAATATTTGAAGTTTCTTGGGGAGAGTTAGATAAGGCAAAAGCTTACAAAGAACATATTAAAGGAGCTTATCACTTTAATACTGACTGGATAGAAGAAGGCCCAGTTTGGAATCTTCGTTCTGCAGATGAAATCAAAAAGAATTTATTAAAACAAGGTATTACAAGTGATAAAACTATCATATTATACTCTAGCGATGCATCGGCTGCCTTTCGTGTAAACTGGGCGCTTAAATGGGCTGGAGTTAAAGATGTACGAGTTTTAAACGGAGGATTACAAGCTTGGAAAGATGCTGGATATGAAACAGAATCAAACGTAAATACTCCACAAGAAGCTAAAGACTTCGGTGTAAATGTACCAGCTCATCCTGAATACGATATAGCTCGTGCTAAAGAAATGTCTGAAAAAGCCCAAAAAGAAGGAATTAAACTAGTAAGTATTCGTTCTTGGGATGAATACACAGGTAAAACAAGTGGATATGATTATATCGATAAAAAAGGTGAACCTAAAGGAGCTGTCTATGGATTCTCTGGAACTGATGCTGCTAATATGGATGACTATTACGATCCAGATGGTACACTACGTAATCCACAAGAAATTTATAACTTATGGAAAGGCCAAGGTATTTCTGAAACAGATAAGATTGCTGTTTATTGCGGAACTGGATGGAGAAACTCTATTCCTTGGTTTATGACTCAACTAACTGGTCGTGCTAATACATACTTCTACGATGGAGGATGGAATGACTGGCAACTAGATGGTTCTCTACCTGTAGATGAGAATAAAGATAAAGGTGCTAAACCTGACGCTAAAAATGATTTTAAATAAGAACAATAAAAGAACTTATCCATATTTTACGATGGATAAGTTCTTTTATAGAATCTTCCAATTATTATATACTACTTTTTCTAAGATAGCTTCATCATTACTAAGTTCCTGTACTAATTTCAAAATAACAGGAGATGCATTACTTATATCTAATTTTTCCAAGTCAATCCAATAGATTCCACTAGAATCATTTAGCTCATCAACAAGTTTTTCTAAAACTTCATCTTGTTGTTCAAAATTAACGTCTACATCATAAAACACCATAATATGATGTACCGTACGATTTGTTTCTTCTACAAATATATCATAAACCCTACAATTTCTGTAGTTTTTTATTTGATAACCTGTTTCTTCTTTAAATTCTCGAACTAACGTTTCAGTTAATCCCTCATTTTCTTTTTGACTACCTCCAGGTAAATCGAATCTATTTCTGTATGGACCTTTTTCTTTTCTTATACATAATAGTCTATTATCTTTAATACAAATTCCATAAATTCCAATGTGATTAACAATCATAGTTATACCTCTATAGTTTTAAAAAAGCGATGTAATATTACATCGCTTTAGTATTATTCTAATTCACTTAATTTTTCTTTTAAGAATGGAACTAGTTCATCCTTAAGATCACTCTTCAATGCAAAGTCTATTGTAGTTTTAACAAAACCAATAGTTTCCCCTACATCATAACGTGCCCCATCAAAATCATAAGCATAAACTTTTTCTTCTTCATTTAACATTTGGATAGCATCTGTTAATTGTACTTCTCCACCGATACCAATATGTTTTTTCTCTAAATGTTTGAAGATTCCTGGATTTAGAACATAACGTCCCATAATAGCTAAGTTAGATGGTGCAGTCCCCGGAGCAGGTTTTTCTACGAAAGTTTCAACTTCGTATAATTTTCCTTCGTGACCTTTTGGAGCTATTACACCATATCTGTGTGTTTGATTTTCAGGAACAGTTTGTACTCCAATAACTGAGCATCCTGTTTTTTCTGATTCGTCCATAAGTTGTTTTATTGCAGGGCGTTCTTCATTAATTACAACATCATCCCCTAATAATACTGCAAATGGCTCATCTCCGATAAAACTACGAGCTGTAAGGATTGCATCCCCTAGACCTGCCATTTCTCTTTGACGAACGTAATGAATTTTGGCTAAAGTAGTTGGGTATTTAACTTTTTCTAAAAGCTCTAATTTCCCTTTATTTTCTAATTCTACTTCAAGTTCAACATTTCTATCGAAATGATCTTCTATCGCTCTTTTTTGTTTTCCTGTTACGATTATTATATCTTCTATTCCAGCTTTTACTGCTTCTTCTACTATATATTGAATAGTAGGAGTGTCAATGATTGGCAACATTTCCTTCGGTAACGCTTTAGTAGCTGGAAGGAATCTTGTTCCATATCCTGCTGCCGGAATAATTGCTTTTCTTACTTTTTTCATATATTCACCTATGTTTCTCTAAATTTCAACAGAATTATGATAACATGTTTTGGCTTTTTTAGCAAATAATATTTACTATTTTTTACAATAAATCAAACATTTTATTAAATCTTTTTAATATTAATAAATTTATAAATTCTGTTTTTATAACGTTTCTTATCTTTATCGTAATGTAAAATAAACATTTTATGAACAATAAAGATATTTAAAGTCCGTTACGAGAATACATCTCCCTCATAATTTTCTATATATTATGTATTACTTACTGCCTGTACAACTATTTCAGCTGTTTTTTCTTTACCTCCACGATAGTAAGTTACTTTAACAGTATCGCCTATCTTAGTTTTTTCGAATAAGAATTTTCTAACTGCCGCTACATCTTTAACTTCTGTATCATTTAGTTTAGTTATTACGTCATACTTTTCTAATCCTGCTTTAGCTGCTGGAGTACCACTTTCAACCAAACGAACAACTACTCCTTGCTTACCTTCATATTTTAATTCCGATTTTACAGTATCATTAGCTATTGTATTTACCGAAACTAATTGAACACCCATGGCAGGTCGAACTACTTTACCTGATTTCTCAAGTTGTTCAGTAATTAATTTAACCTCATTAGAAGGTATTCCAAATCCAATACCTTCGGCACTAACACTAGATGTTGCTTTGGCAATTTTAGATTCATTGATTCCTATAAGTTTACCTTCATTATTAATTAACGCTCCACCACTGTTCCCTGGGTTGATTGCTGCATCTGTTTGAATAACTGTTTGGTTCCAGTCCACAGTTCCATCCCCATCAACATCCATAGGAATTTGACGATTTACTGCTGAAACAATACCTTTTGTTACAGTGTTTGAAAAACTAAGGTCTAACGGTGAACCAATCGCAAAGGCAGTTTCACCTACCGCTATATCATCACTATTCGCAAAATCCATAGTTGTTGTTACATTGTCACCATTTATTTTTAATACAGCTAAGTCAGTCCAAACATCTGTTCCAACTAGTTCTGCATTTACATTAGTACCGTCACTTAATATAACAGCTAACTTCTTAGCTCCTTTAACTACGTGATTATTAGTAACTATATATGCAGTGTTACCAGTTTTTTTGTAAATAACACCACTACCTGTAGAAGCTGTTTTTAAATCACCCGAATTAGAGTTATTGCTATTAGAATTGTTATTAGATTTATTTTTTGAATTTCCACCTAAAATTGAATCTAAGTTATTGCTGTTAGTTTGATAGTTAACTACTGATACTACCGCATCTTTAGCTTTTGATATAGCATTAACCGTTAATTGTTGGTTATCTTTATCATCTTTTGTTGCAGTAACAGATGATCTAAAGGCGCTACCTGTACCTGTTACAGCTTGTGCACCGAAAACGCTAGTAGCCCCTAGCGCAAATGCTGCGAATACAGTTAAAAATAATTTGCCATAATTTTTATTTTGTTTTGGGTCTTGAGCATCTTGCTCTTCATCTTCAAAATTTTGATTTTCTTCAAAGTATTTCTCATTGTCAAAATCTTCAAATTCCTCATTATATTGTTGATTATTATTTTCTAAGTTTTGATTATATTGATTATTTCTATTGTCCATAAAACTCCTCCTTATACCAATATCTATAACATAGTATATTTTAATTATACATCTTATAGTACCATTAGTACAATTAATTTTCTTGATATTTTTCGGTACAACTATATATTATCAGTGAGAGTTAAAACAAAGTTTAAAGAAATTATAAAGTTTTCTACTAAAAATTTTTACAAAAAAATAAAGTACCGTAGTACCTTATTTCATTTTTAAAGTAAAAAATTGTAGAAATCTAAGTAAATTAAATAAACTAAAAAAGATTACCCAGTAATAATAAATAAATATACTATCTGCATTACAGGCTAAAATAGTATATGCCCCTATACCAACCAATACTAGATTCACTATGAAAGTTCCAACATGTTTTTTAGATTTTATTACTAAAAACAGCTGTATTAAAATCATAATCGCAAACGCTAGAACTATTAACTTTATATTTGTATCTGTGAAGTACTTAGGGAATTTATAAATATTTTTAGCCATTATATGTCTGATCATCCCCATTTTTCTTTCAGAATAATAATACCATCCAGAAATCATAACTATTAAGATTACTTCTAATAAAGTTATTAACCCATGTGTTCTTTTATACTTTATATTTTTCACAATTTAACTCTCCTTGTTTTAAATTACTTATAATGATATAATTACATCTATATCATTATATAGAAAAAAAGAAATTTAATCAATATTTTCTCAAAGTTGATAATTTTTTAAGAAGGGATTTACTTATGAACAAAAAATATTCTATATTACTATCTGTTCTACTTTTAGTTTTTACATTTATATATACTTTTAAAATAAACTTTAATTTAGATCAAAAACTTAATATTATAAACCTTATCATAATACTAATTGTCCTTGTTTTATGGTTATTCTCAGGTTATCTATTAATACTAAAAGACATATTAAAAAGTTCCGAAAAAGAACATAATGGTATAATACTTGTTTATGTATTATTAGGAATTATATTCTTCTATTATAATCCTTTCCCAAAACCAGAAAGTTTTAATATCGATTTACCTAGAATTACTTACTTTATAATAACATTATTAACTTTTATCTTCTTTATAATAATTTTTAGAAAAGATAAGTTACTTACCTTAATATTCGCAGTATTTATTCCATTTTCTGTTCAAAGCTATCTAGTAAATATTCTTAATAACACTAGTTATACAGATTACACTTTTTACATCGTAATATTATTTATTGCGATTGCATATGGATTTAATTTTATTACAGACAAAAATCGTTAGCAGCCGCTAACGATTTTCTTTTAAACTAAAACTATATATTTTTTACAAATATCTGCGAAGAAGGCTTGAACATCGCCATCTAACAATAGTTTTTCTTGTTCTTCATCTACTATATAGTTTTCACTTGCTTCCATTACACCTAATAATCTCTTAAATGTATCCGCAAATAAACCTTCATCTTCATTTAGTAGATAATTAAACTTTTGTTCTGCAAAGAAAGGTACGAACACCTCTCTAAAAGCACCTTGACGAATTCTTCCAATTAATTTTGTTCCATCTTCTAAAGTGAATAAATCACCTTGTTTTTCAACAAATTCCTTTGCTTTTAAATAACTAGAAAAGATTTGAAATCCTTCCGCTTCTTGATATTCTCTAAATACAGGGATTTTTAATCCTTGTTCTGTATATAAATTTTTATCAATAATTACAAATACTTCTTCTAAATCCCAAAATTCTTTCGCAATATAGTAAAATGCAACTCTCCATCTACTATCACCTTTTGGTAATCTCTTAAATGTAGATATTTGCTCAACTAATTTTATATCTTTTTCCATTAAACCTACTTTACCTCTCTTAATTAATCAATTTGTATTAATGTACCTATTCTTTTAGCCGTTTGATTATCTAAACGGTATGAGAAGAACTTATCATTTTCTTTCACTGTACAAATACTAGTAATTTCAATATTTTCTTCTAAAATACCAGCTTGCTCTAATAAGCCTTTATTAATAGTCCATAAATCTAAATAATAACTATCTCCTATTTTTTCATAGTAATTATCCACTTTTAAGCTAGCAAATTTCTCTATTAAATCTTCAGATACTTCATACTTTTCTTTTGAAATCGATGGCCCAATTATAGTTTTAATATCACCTAATTGACAATTATATTCTTTAACCATAATTTCTACTATTTCCCCGGCAATGTTACCATATGTACCGCGCCATCCTGCATGAGCCAAAGCAATAACACCTTGTTTTTTGTCATAAAAAACTATAGGCACACAATCAGCAGTAAATATTAATAACGGTACTTGTTTTAGCGATGTTACTAACCCATCAGCCTCTTTACCATTTTCAGCTAAATCCTCATTAGACTTAATTCTTCGAACAGATGCACCATGAACCTGACTATTAAATGCTACATTACTGTAGTTAAATCCATACTTCTCTGAAAAAGTATTCATATCATCTTTATTTTTTGCATCTATATTTCTATGAGTAAATGCTATTTTTATATTTTTATCTTCTCTAATAATTCCATCTACTGTTTCACGCATTATTTTTTTCCTCCCGATTACAATGACATATCATTTTGTGTCCCTTTAATTATACTTCTAAAAATTATAAAATTCTAGTATGAAAGTTGTGTTTATTAAAACAGAAATACTTTTATAAAAAAATACCCCAATAATACTAATATTACTGAGGCATTCATTTAATAATCTACTTTATTACTCTACTAAATCCAAGTACACTTTTTTACTAAATGTTGTTGAATTTAATACTGTACGAATAGCATTAATTACCGTACCTTTTTTCCCTATAATACGCCCACAATCATCAGGGTGTACTGTTAAGATATAGTGTTCACGAGCATTTTTTACGAATTTTTCGATTTTAATTTCATCTTTATGCTCAACGATTTCACTTACAATGTTATAAATTAACTCTTCCATTTCTATTCTCCTTATTTAGCAACAATATTTACTAATCTTCCAGGAACAACAATTACTTTCATAACTTGTTTTCCAGCTATTAATTCTTTTACTTCATCATTAGCTAAAACTATTTCCTCTAATTCTTTAGAAGTTAAATCTTTTTTAACATCTAGTTTAGCTTTAACTTTACCCATAAGTTGAACTACGATTTCTACAGTATCACTTACAAGTTTACTTTCGTCAAATGTTGGCCATGGTGCATATGAGATAGACTCAGTATTACCATAGATTTCCCACATTTCTTCAGCAAGGTGTGGTGCAAATGGAGCAAGAAGTTGAATAAATCCTAGTGCATATTTACGAGGTATAAATTCTGCTTTGTAACAATCATTTACAAACACCATAAGTTGTGAAATAGCAGTGTTAAATCCAAGCATTTCGATATCTTCTGATACTTTCTTAACAGTGTAGTTGTAACTTACTTCTAACTCTGCATTATCTTTATCTTGAACTTTATCATTAACTTTTCCAGTTTCTTCATCTACGAATAGACGATACACTCTATCTAAGAATCGGCGTGATCCATCTAGACCATTTTCACTCCATGCAATAGAAGCATCAAGTGGTCCCATAAACATTTCGTAAACACGTAATGTATCTGCACCATGTGATACGATAATATCATCAGGGTTTACTACGTTACCTTTAGATTTAGACATTTTTTCTGGACGACCATCTTTACCTTCAGCAAGAATCATACCTTGGTTGAATAGTTTTTGGAATGGCTCACGAGATGGAACTAAACCTAAATCATAAAGTACTTTATGCCAGAATCTAGCATATAGTAAGTGAAGAACAGCATGTTCTGCTCCACCAATGTATACATCAACTGGTAACCAGTATTTTAATTTTTCTGGATCAGCAAACATTTCATCATTGTGCGGATCGATATAACGTAGGTAGTACCAACATGACCCTGCCCATTGAGGCATTGTGTTTGTTTCTCTCTTACCTTTTTTACCAGTTTCTGGATCAACAACATTTAACCACTCTTCGATATTAGCAAGTGGAGATTCTCCAGTTCCTGATGGTTTAATATTATCTGTTTCTGGTAGTAATAATGGTAATTCACTATCAGGTACAGTAGTCATAGTACCATCTTCCCAGTGAATAATTGGAATCGGTTCTCCCCAGTAACGTTGTCTTGAGAATAACCAGTCACGTAGTTTATAAGTAACTTTACTACGTCCAGCATTATTTTCTTCTAAAAATTCAATAACTTTAGCGATAGCATCTTCATTGTTTAAACCATTAATAAAGTTTGAATTAATGTGTTTACCATCACCGTAGAATGGTACAACCACTTCTCCATTATCTTCGATAACAGCTTTAATTGGTAGGTTGAACTTAGTTGCGAATTCATAGTCACGCTCATCATGTGCAGGAACAGCCATAACAGCTCCTGTTCCATAACTTGCAAGTACATAGTCTGCAATCCAAATTTCTACTTTTTCACCATTTACAGGGTTTATCGCATAAGCCCCTGTAAACACACCTGTTTTATCTTTGTTTAAATCTGTTCTTTCTAAGTCAGATTTACGTTTAACTAAATCTAAATAAGCTTCTACAGCTTCTTTTTGATCTTCAGTAACGATTTCTTCTACTAGTTTATGTTCTGGTGCAAGTACACAGTAAGATACACCAAAAACTGTATCCGCACGTGTTGTAAATACTGTGAATGCTTTATCAGTACCTTTTATTTTAAAGTCAATCTCCGCACCTACAGATTTTCCAATCCAGTTACGTTGCATTGCTTTAAGACTTTCGGGCCAATCAAGAATATCTAAATCAGCTAGCAGCTGCTCAGCATAATCAGTAATTTTAAGTACCCATTGGCGCATTGGACGACGCTCTACCGGGTGCCCTCCACGTTCTGATTTACCATCGATTACTTCCTCATTTGAAAGTACTGTTCCTAGTGCTGGACACCAGTTTACAGGTACTTCATCTACATATGCAAGACCTTTTTCATAAAGTTTTTTGAAAATCCATTGTGTCCATTTATAATATTTAGGATCTGTAGTATTCACTTCACGATCCCAATCATATGAAAATCCTAGTTCTTTGATTTGACGACGGAATGTATCAATGTTTTGTTTAGTAAAGTCTCTTGGGTCATTACCTGTATCTAAAGCATATTGCTCAGCTGGTAATCCAAAAGCATCCCATCCCATTGGATGAAGTACGTTATATCCATTTGCTCTTTTATATCTACTTAGTATATCAGTAGCAGTATATCCTTCTGGGTGACCAACGTGTAGTCCTGCTCCTGATGGGTACGGGAACATATCTAATGCATAAAATTTCTCTTTACTGTGATCATCTAATGTTTTAAATGTCTTATTCTCTTCCCAATATTTTTGCCATTTTTTTTCTATTACTCTGTGGTTATAAACCATGAATTAAGCACACTCCTTCGCTTTCAAGTTCTTTAACTTATAGTATACCAATTTTATTAATATTTAGCAACAGTCGAATTATAAAAGACTATTGCATTTAACCATTCCAAATATAAAAAACTAGTCTTACAATCTAATTTAAAATATTCTTACCAAAAGCCAGATTTTTGTATCAACTTTTGGTAAGAATTTAATTTACTAGACTCTAGACTAGTTATTTCTATCTATTTTTTCTCAATTAGCATAAATGATCCACCAAGCATTGTGTCATATGGATCTGTACTACGTTGATCCCAGATACGATCTACATTATACCATTTATTTGTGTTGTAAGCACTAGCTGGATCCATAGCTTTTGTTTTACCGTTTTGGTAACCACTTAGCATAATTCCATGTGTATATGCATATCCTTTAACAAAGTCACCATTACCTACAAGCGCAAATACAGGGTTACCAGTATGAAGTGCTTGAACTAGTTGTTCTTTAGATTTAATAACCGTATTTTTAAAGTTATAATGTTTAATTGCATAATCTGCACCTGCTCCTGAAGTACCAATCATACCTACATTAAACTCTTTAGTATTATAATAAATTACATCTGCGACGTTAACCGGTGTTACAGGTTTACCTAATCCCGAAAATGCCATTGCTAACGCAGTAGGTACACAACCAGTATTGGTCATATTAGCTATTCCATAGACTTTTCTTCCCCAACGAGCATCACTTTGGTAATATTGTGGCATATTTATTGCTGGTACATTATTATCATATTTACCATTTACAAAACGATGAGTCCCTGCACTATCATTAGCTACTCCAGTATATTTCTTACCATTCTTAAAGAAATACCAATCTTTTCCATCATCATGCCACCAATTTGCTAACTTACTGTCTACAAAGAAGAAACCATTTTTATAACCATTTTTTATTGGTGTTATCTCTTTTCCTTCTATATATACTTTACCATTGTACTCACCAGTTCCGTATTTACCATTTACAAAATAATGGTATCCTGCGTTATCTTTTCCTTCCCCTGTATGTTTCTTACCATTTTGGAAGAAATACCATGCTGTACCATCATCATACCACCAATTCGCCAACTTTCCATCTGCAAAGAATACTCCATTTTTATAACCATCTTTTACCGGTGTCGTCTCTTTTCCTTCTACGTAAATCTTACCATCATACTCACCAGTTGCATATTTTCCATTTACAAAATAGTGATTACCTGCATTATCTTTTCCTTCTCCTGTATGTTTTTTACCATTTTGGAAGAAGTACCACGCTGTTCCGTCATCATACCACCAGTTAGCAAGCGAACCTTTTACATAGTATGTTTCCTTTTGATAACCATTAGCATATTTTCCATTTACAAAATAGTGATTACCTGCATTATCTTTTCCTTCTCCCGTATGTTTCTTACCATTCTGAAAGAAGTACCAATCTTGACCGTCATCATACCACCAGTTAGCTAATTTACCATTATCATAAAAAATCCCCTTATCATAACCAGTTTTGTCTTGTTCTTCTTTTCCATCAGAAGGTTTCCCACCTTCTTTTGGCAGTGTATTTTCTTTGTTTTCTACTTGTTTTACTGATTCTGTTTTGTTTTCTTCTGATTTCTCTGTAACTTTTTTATCTGCAACTACCGCTTTATTATCTGATTTTTCTGCCACCACTGGTTTTTCGGTTACATTTTGTTTGTTCTCTGCAACTGATTTTTCCGTTGCTGATTTTTCTACTACTGCTGATTTTTGTTCTGCTGCGTGTACTTCACTACCTGATGCCACATTAACTGCGATTGGAGTAGCTAGCACTGTTAACAACCCTAATCCTACTTTTAATTTATTGTCTACCATAATATGTTTACTCCTAAAAAATATAATTTTATACTCTATATATTCTATTACATTTTATCTATTTTTACAAAAAAAAGTACTAATTATAATAAATTTTTTATTTTTTATAAAATATAATTTATTGACATAAGAATGCCCTTACTATAAAATTATATGTATAAAATGTTAGAAAGGACTCTTTAAACGAGATTAAAACATTATGAGTAAGAAAATATTAGTAACAGGTGGAGCAGGATTTATTGGTTCTCACACTTGTATAGAATTATTAAACAATGGAAATGAAGTTGTTGTTGTCGACAACTTATACAATGCAAATAAAAAAAGTTTAGAAGTAGTAGAAAAAGTAACTGGTAAAAAAGTGACATTCTATGAAGTTGATATTCGTGATGAAGAAAAACTAAACGAAGTTTTTGAAACAGAAAAAGATATTTTTGGAGTAATCCACTTTGCAGGATTAAAAGCAGTAGGAGAATCTTGTGCTTTACCTCTAAAATATTACGATAATAACGTAGCTGGTACTACAACACTTTGTCGTGTTATGGAAAAAAATAACTGTAAAAATATTATCTTCAGTTCATCAGCTACTGTATACGGGGATCCACATGCTCTTCCTATTAAAGAAGACTTCCCATTATCAGTAACTAACCCTTATGGACGTACTAAACTTATGCTTGAAGAAATTCTTGGTGATGTTTATACTGCTGATAACGAATGGAATGTAGTATTACTTCGTTACTTCAACCCAATTGGAGCACACGAAAGCGGAGATATTGGAGAAGATCCATCAGGTATCCCTAACAACTTACTTCCATATGTAATGCAAGTAGCAGTTGGTAAATTAGAAAAAGTTAATGTCTTCGGTGATGATTTCGATACACACGATGGAACTGGAGTACGTGACTATATTCACGTAGTTGACTTAGCCCGCGGACATGTTGCCGCACTTAAAAAACTTGAAAAAGGTAGCGGACTTACTAAATATAACCTAGGAACAGGTGTTGGATACTCTGTACTAGATATTATTAAGAGTGCTTCAGCTGCAGTTGGTCATGACATTCCTTATGTTATTGCACCACGTCGTGCAGGGGATATCGCTGCATGTTACGCTGATGCTACAAAAGCAAAAGAAGAACTTGGATGGGAAGCTCAATACGATGTAAAACGTATGTGTGAAGATTCTTGGAGATGGCAAAGTAAACATCCAAACGGTTTTGAAGAATAATTAAAAAGAAAAACTAGTCTAAAATTTTTAGACTAGTTTTTTATTTATAAATAGCTATAAATGCTCCACCTGTCATATTATCTTCAGGTGCTAAGCTGCGTTCTTTCCAAATATCATCTATGTTATACCACTTATTTGTTTTTGCCATATTATCCGGATCAAAAGCTTTTGTTTTACCATTTTCATATCCAGTTAATAGAACAGCATGCGTACTATATCCATTAACAAATATACCATGACCTACTGCACCATAGACTAATGTACCACTTTTTAAAGTTTCTTCTAATTCTTCTTTTGAATCTATTACCTTATAATTTAAGCCCCATTGACTTACTACTTCTTGAACTCCTAAGCTAGATGTTCCTAAAAAAGTAGTATTCAGCTCCATAGTCATAACATATAGAAAATCAGCCACCTGAACCGGATTAACATCTTCCTTAAGACCAGATATAGCCATCGCTAAAGCTGTAGGTACACATCCTGTAAGCTTCATATTTGATAAACCATATCTTTTTGTTCCCCATCTATCATCAGCCTGATAATACTGAGGTAACTTCATCGGCTCTATATAATTTTCTGTCACATTATAGTTTAGTTTACTAGAATTATTTTCATAATACACCCATTTATTTTGTTGATCTTTTATCCACTCTGCTTTAGCAACTGTTGTAACGCTAGTAAACATTAAGCTAAAACCCAAAGTTATTATCACTTTCCTTAACAAAACAACTCTCCTTAACAACTAAAAATTTAAGTCATTATATTATACTATTTTTTAAAATTTAAAACAAATAGGAGAAATTATAAATTATGATTTCTTAATCACACTTTACGACTTCTCCTATTAATAAACTTATTAAAGTTATTATACTATTTCTTAGTAATTTGGTCTTGCATAACCTTTAATGTAGCTTGCATTCCAGTTATAAGTTTTTCTATTTACTTTTGTTTTCCCTGAGCTTGTGTAAGGTGAAGAGTTACCTTCGATAGTTGTTACAATTCCATCTTTTACAGATTCAACAATTCCGATGTGGTCGGCAAATCCTCCACCATCCCAGTCAAATGTAATAACATCTCCTGCTTTTGGTAAAACTTTACCTTGCCAAATTCCTTTTTGTTGCATAATTCCGATATGACGTTGAACTCCACATTCTCTACCGATAAGGCTACTTAATCCCGCTTGTTGGAAGACTGTAGTTACGAAAACATCACACCAGTCATCTGAGTACTTAGCAGTGTATCCTACAGGTTTTGGATTAACTGAGTTATATGCATCAACAATTTTTTTGTGTTCAGCTGATCCCATCTCAACACCTAAGTAACTTTGTGCGATACTTAATACGTTGCTTAGTCCATCAGAACCATTACCTGTTGCTGCAGCGTATTTTCCGTTTACAAACTTATGTTCTCCTGAAGAATCTTTTGCAACTCCTGTGAATTTTTTACCCTCTTTGAAGAAATACCAATCTTGACCATCATCTAGCCACCAGTCACCTAATTTACCATTAACATAGTAGATTCCATTGGCATATCCATTTGCTACTTTACCATTCACATAGTAAATTCCTTTTTCTTTACCGTTGGCATATTTTCCATTTACAAAATAATGCTTACCTGCACTATCACTTGCTTCTCCTGTAAATTTTAAACCATGTTTGAAGAAATACCAATCTTGGCCATCGTTAATCCACCAGTCACCTAACTTACCATCTACATAGTATGTTCCTTTTTCGTAACCATTTGCTTTTTTCCCTCTTACATAGAATAACCCGTTTTCAGTACCATTAGCATATTTTCCGTTTGTAAATAAGTGTTTACCTGCACTGTCACTTGCCTCTCCTGTGAATTTCTTACCTTCTTTGAAGAAATACCAATCTTGGCCATCATCCAGCCACCAATCGGCTAACTTACCATTTACATAATATGTATCTTTTTGATAACCATTAGTATATTTACCATTTGTAAAATGACGCTTACCAGCATTATCTTTTCCTTCTCCTGTGTGTTTCTTACCTTTTTGGAAGAAATACCAGTCTTTTCCATCATCATACCACCAGTTTGCTGCTTCTCCTTTTACATAATATGTATCTTTTTGATAACCGTTGGCATATTTTCCATTAACAAAGTAGTGGTTACCAGCATTATCTTTTCCTTCTCCTGTGTGTTTTTTACCATTTTGGAAGAAATACCAGTCTTTTCCATCATCATACCACCAGTTTGCTAACTTACCATTTACATAGTATGTTCCATTTGATGCCCAACCAGTTTTTTTCTCTTTAGAATCAGCTTCAGGCGCTTGAGGTTTACCTGATACTGTTTTTACAGAGCTAGCTTGTTTATCAGTAGACTCATCTTTTTTAGTTGTTTCTTCTTTCTTTGTAGCTTCTTCTTTTTTTACAGTATTTTCTTTTTTAGTATCTTCTACTTTAATATTTTCTTTTTTAATAGTTTCAACCTTAGTATTTCCTACTTTAGTTGTACTTTCCACTTGTTTTTGAGTAGTAGTTTTTACTTCTTCTTTATTAGTAGTTTTAGCTACTTGTGTATTTTTTACAGTATCTTGTGCAGCATGAGCTTCACTAGATCCAGTTGCTGCATCTACAGCAAACGGTGTTGCTAATACAGTTAATATTCCTAATCCTAGTTTTATATTATTTTTCATAGTTATTTTCAATCTCCTATACTGTTTTTGTTTCAATACGTTATCATAATATTTTCAATAAAAATCAATATACATTATAACATTATTTCCATTACTTCACAGTTACCACTTAATTACAAATTTGTTACATATTAATTATGTAAACTTTAAAATAAAAAATACAGAATTAAATTATAAATAAATTCTGTATTTTTATTTTATAAAAATTATTTTTTTATTTATTAGAGTAATATTCTTTTTTCCAACTAAATCCTTTTATTAGACCTACTAATGTTCCTACCCCGTAATAAACATGGATTAAAAATAATATTATCGGCATTAGTAAAATTGTAACATTAAACTTATTATTTATTATTGTCATAATTGTAATAAGTATTGTAAATAAAAAGTAAACACTACTTAACAATATAATAAATATAGATGTAATTGGAATCATACATAAACTAAATATTATAGCTAAAACAAATGCTAATGGAACAAAGTGAAATATTGATAAACACTTAAATTCAACATGAGATGTTAAACCAATCCAATATCCGTTGGAATATTTTTGCTTTAACATTTTCTTTAAAGTAGGTCTGATGTATTGATATGATAGTATATCCTTACTATATTTAATTTTAAAACCATTTTTTCTTATTCGATAATGTATCTCATTGTCTTCTGTGCGAATTAATTTTTCATTTAATAAACCTGCTTTTTCGAACACTTCTTTTCTATACATTCCATGAAAAATTGAATCTACATATCTATCTTCATCAGATTTCCTATAACTAGCTATACTACTACCAAACATATTTTCTTCTACTAAATGAAGTGTCTTAGAGAAATTATCAGAAGTCTCCACAATTGTAGGTCTCTTCCCACCACATACATATTCACCTGTATTTATTACATTAACATTTTTCTCTACAAAATCACTAGTTACTTTTGAATGAGCGTCAATTTTTAACACTACATCTCCCTCTGAATTTTTCACTCCCAAATTGAACCCACTAGGCTGCACTTTTTTAGGATTATCTATTACTTTTATATTATGGAAATCACTATTGTTTTTTTGAAAATTCTCCATAATATCTTTAGTTTTATCTGTAGACATTGCATTTATAAGAATTATTTCTATCAGATTGTGTGGATAACTTTGATTTTTTAAATCTTCTATTAATCCTGGTAAATATTTTTCTTCATTATACGCACTAATAACAATTGATACTAGCATACTTTCTCCTTCCACAAATCAGGCTAGATTAACTGCGTAATCTAGCCTAAAATTTATTATTTATCTTTATTACCTAATCTATCGTTAGCATCAAACATTATACTTGCAATAGATTCTCCCCAATAAGGCGCAGTTGCATAGTTAACGTTCATTCCACCTACTTTATTTCCTAAGTAAGCTCCTCTTGCTGGGAAGCTTGAATTGCTTAGATATTTTTCATTAATCCAGCGAGCAGCTCCTAAAATACCTGCATCTACATTATCAAATTTAGTTGCTGATGTATATGGACTTGAATCATAAGCAGCAATTCCGAAGAAGTTATTTTTAGCTTTAGCTATATTACTTCTACCCCATGCACTCTCTAAAGCACTGTGAGCTACTAAGTATAGTGCATTTACACCATATTTTTGTTCTGCAGCTTTGAATGCAGCACCTTTACCTGCCAACATACTATTGCTTGCTCCCATTAGTGTATAAAGTTTATTTATATCTGCAGCAGTATAGTTTGTTTTTGATTTTAAATTACTAAATTGGAACGGATGTTCTAATTTGAATGAACCAAAGTTAATTCCATCAGCTGAGTAATATGATTTACCTACTTGCATACTTGAATTATGGTATGCAACTTTTATACTACTATATTTAGAATATCTGTGATATACATATTTACCATCACTTACATAGTCAGGAATAAATGTTGTACTAGAGTTAACTGCTTGTACTTGCGATGGGTTAACATATCCTACTAATCCAGCTACTTGAACAGGAATTCTTCCTGAAGCAGAAGCTCTATTATCTTTGAAGATTATAGTTCCTTGAGAAATATGTGATAAAATTTTACCATTACCATCGTATACTGGGATATATAGCCCTGTAACTTTATAGTGTCCAGAATATTGGTTACTAGTAGCTTCTACACCTTGTGCTTTACCACCTTTTTGAGCATATTTACCATTCACAAATTCATGTTTTCCAGAACTATCATTTGCTATACCAGTAAACTTCTTACCATCTTTGAAATAAAACCAATCTTTTCCATCATCATACCACCAATTTGCGGCTTTCCCTTTTGCATAGTAGATTCCGTTTTGATATCCATTAGCATATTTACCATTTGCAAAATAATGCTTACCTGCGTTATCTTTTCCTTCTCCTGTGTGTTTTTTACCATTTTGGAAGAAGTACCAATCTTTTCCATCGTCATACCACCAGTTTGCTGCTTTTCCATTATCATAGTATGTTCCGTTTTGGTATCCATTGGCTGCTTTTCCTTTTACGTAATATGTTCCGTTTACATTCCCATTAGCATATTTACCATTTGAAAAGTAGTGTTTACCAGCATTGTCTTTTCCTTCTCCCGTATGTTTTTTACCATTTTGGAAGAAATACCAGTCTTTTCCATCGTCATACCACCAGTTTGCTAACTTACCATTTACATAGTATGTTCCATTTGATGTCCAACCTGTTTTCTTTTCTGCAGCGTTAGTTACAGGAGCTTGAGACTTACCTGATACTGTTTTTGCAGAGCTAGTCGTTTTTTCTTTTGATGTATCTTTTTTAGCAGCATCTTCTTTTTTAGGATTTTCTGTTTTCTTTGTATTTTCTGTTTGTTTTGTTGTTGTAACAACTTGTTTTTTAGTCGTTTCTTTAACTTGTACTGCATGAGCTTCACTAGATCCAGTAGCAGCATCTACTGCAAATGGTGTCGCTAATACTGTTAAAATTCCTAATCCCATTTTCAAATTCTTTTTCATAGTTATTTCCAATCTCCTATACTAATTTTTCTTTCAATATATCTTTTAAATCATTATACATTATACATTTTTTCCATTACTGCACAGTTACCACTTAATTACAAATATATTACATATTATGTCATCTACTTTATCAATAAAAAATACAGAATTTTAATTAAAAAATTCTGTATTTTTGTTCTTTGATATTTAATTTTATCCTTAAGTTATAATAGTATTTTTTCCAATACAAGACCTTTTCTCAGCATACTAATGTTACGATTCAATAATAATACGTATATTATTGAATCTTAAATTAAACTATTTCAAGATCTTCCCTATCTCTAACCATATATTTTTTGAATAATGTACTAGCTATATAGTATAATGCTGCACCAAGGATAGCAGTAAATCCGCTTCCTGTTGTAAATAAAAATATATTACTTTTTATTGAACCATTATATGGGTTATATACAAATAACATTGTTACTACACATGAGATAAGTATACATAATAATCCAATAATATTATATCCATTACTGTATTTATACGCATCATGCCCTTTTAAATTATAAGCTGATTTTAACGATAGTTTTCTTTTTCTAATAATAAAATAGTCTACTAATATCATACCTATAATCGGACCTTGTACATATGCTGCAAGTGAGATGAAAGCACCAAAATACTTCTCTACGCCTCCCCATACAGTAAGAACACTTACATATATCATAGCTATTATAACAAGCAACTTATAACTAACTTTAGGTAATCCACTCTTCACAATCATACAGTTTACATACGACCCAGTCCCTTGAGTGCCTATATTAGCAAATGCTACTAGCAGTAAACTTAAAAGACCTAATGTTGGAGTTGCTAATACTGATAACATTGTTGTAGGATCACTTTCATAAGCACCCGTTTTTACAAACATTGCTAAAGTCATAACTCCACCTGTTGCAACAAAGAATGGTGCTACAACACCATAAGAAAGAGTTGTCCCCCAATAACCGCTTCTTTCTGTTTTAGCTAATCTAGGCATAACTAACGCTTGCGTTGACCAAGAGAATGCAAAAGCAACATTTCCCTCAGCTGACATCATAAAACGTTCTAGCGCGCTAATTCCTTCTTGATTAACAGGTTTTACAGCTAGTATTTCTGAGAACGGAACAGAAGTTATACTGATGAAAAATACTATTACTCCTACCACCAATAATGCTCCTACTAGGAATCTATTAGTCCATTTTATTACTTCTGGTCCCCCTATAGCTATTAGCGTCCCTAAAACAACACATAACACACCTAATATAGGATTCCATAAATCTTCATTTAATACTATTCCAAAATTCTTCATTAGATTAATCATTGAAGAAGAAAATAAATTAGCAGCAACTGCATACCATCCAAAATTTGCCAAACTAATAACAATTGATAATATAGCAACTCCTTTATTTCCTAATACAGCCCTTAACCATATCCATAAATCTATACCATATCTTACTGCAAAGAAGATTGGTAAACAACTTACTAATACCCAGATTAAGTTAAAAGCAAAAATATTAATTAACATTTGCTTAAATCCTAAAAATTGCGCTACATATGCTCCTTGTGTATAACACCATGTTGCAATAGCAAATCCACTTGTTGATAAAAATAAATCCATAAAAGAATATTTTCTTTCATTACTTAAAACTGGCACTACTCCAGTAATTGTTTCTCTTTCGATATAACTATTCTGCATTACTTAATTACCTCACTCATACATAATATTATTAACACCAAACTTATTATTATTATGCTTATTATAATATAACTATCTACCTTAGTGATTCTTTTAGGAAATTTATATTCCTTACTTTCCATTATATCTAGTCTTCTCTCTGTTTCTTCATATATTAATTCTTCTAGATTTTTACTCATTACTATTGACTCCTTTTTATTCTAATGCTTCTTTTGCATATAATTTCGTATACTTATACCATATGTATAAATATTTACCTACATTTTTTCCTAAGCTGTCTTGATGTAGAGCCCATAAAAACCAGTAAAACGATATAATTGCAGTATATCCTAAATAGGTTTTTAATTTATCAGGTGTATAACTCTCTCCTAGGTATTCTTTAATAACCTCAATAGCTTCTTCTACCTTATAATCTGAACAAGCAATAAACGTTCCTAAATCAACTGCTGGATGCGCCATACCTGAGTACTCCCAATCAATTAAATACATATTATTTTCTTTATCTATTAAAAAGTTAGGGTCATAACTATCACAATGACACAAACAATATTCTTGATCATCTGATAATTCATTCTTCAGTTTCTCCACCAAGTCTACTAAGTCACTCATATCTTCAAAATCATCTCTATTATTTTCTGCTAGTAGGTGGCGGAATCCATCAATCTGTTTCCAAATATCAAATTTATACTCTGTTTTTTCACCGCTATTATGTAATAACTTTAGATATTTTAATGCTTGAGAAACATCTTCCTTGTTATGATAATCTAAATTTCTAGCATTATCTATATAGTGAGAAATCTTCCAACCTTTCTCATCGATATAAATGTGAGTATTATCTATCCCTAATTTCTTAGCCACCTCCATTGAAGCAGCTTCACTTTTCCTATTAATATACTCTTCTGTACCTTTACCAGGATGTCTATAAACATATTGTTTCCCCGAAACAGTAAATTTAAACGACGTATTCGTTAACCCTGCTTTTATTGGACTTATTTGTTCGATTTCTTCTTCTTTGCATTCCAATATATTTGAAATGTTATTTAAAATTCTAGAATTAGTATTTTTTAGATAATCCTTATCAAACTCTCTTAATTCTTCTAAAGAATCAAACTCTCTTATAACATCCTTACTATATCTTCTTATACGTAAATCTAATTCTGATATAAACTTAATATATAAGTCCTCCCACAATCCTTCTTTTACTGCTTGTTTTTTATACTCTTCTCTAAGAATTGAAGAAAACTTATTACTAAATTCTCGGTCAAAATATACATGGCCTAACATTACCCAAGTGTCAGATCCGCCTATTTTTGCATCAATTATTCTATCTTTTTTATCAACAGTTATACAATATTCATCAGTTTCACCTTCTTCATATACAGATGAATAATACCCTTTATAAACATACTTTTCAAATGGATTTTTTTCAAAGTAATTATCAGATGAACAAATGTATGTATTTGATAATTTATCTGCTACTAGAATCATAGAAGATGTATTGTTGTATCTATAATAGTCTTCATTTACAACAATTTCCACTCCATATTTCTCTTCTAGATAAAACATCTTTTCTTTCATATAACCAACTACTAATGTTATATCTTTTATACCTACAGAATGTAATTGTTTAATTTGTCTTTCTATTAAAACTTCTCCCTTTACATTAAGTAATCCTTTAGGTTTTTCATACGATAACGGAGCAAATCTAGTACTCATACCCGCTGCTAATATTACTGCATTATTAACTTTATATGGTTCTAGAGAATCTATTCCATTTTTTGTAATTTTATTATTTTTATCTATTAATCCTTTATCTTTTAATTCTGCAATTACTGAATTAACTTTCCCTAATGAAATATTTAAATCCTCAGCTATTTCTCTTTGTGTTTTATTTGAATTTTGTAATAATTTCATTAAAACTTCGAATTCTGATAATTTAATCATAAAGCACCTCTCTTTTTGTTCATTTCTTTCGCTTATAATTATTTTTTTGAACACGATGTCAAAAAACTGAGATTTAATTTAATAATTAAATCTCAACCTTAATCATTTTAACATACTTATAAAAAAAAGTCTAATTTATATTAGCTGATTTCCAATATTATCTTAATTTAGTTCACAATTGATAAATTAAACTTTTTACTTCACCATAACTTTCTTTATTCCAAAATTAATAAGTTTCGCAAGTATTATACTAACAACCAATACTATTACTGTAAATATAACATCATTTACTTTTGACGAAATATAATATCTTGCAAAATACTGTATTACTAACCCATGAATCATATATAACTCAAAAGAGATTCCCCCTAGAGCTAGTAAATATTTATTCTCAAAATTTATATTTTTTACCAATAATGTAAAGTAAAGAGTAAAAATAAGATTATCCATATTTGCTGCTAAAGCATACATGTAACTACTTGTAAAACCAAGCTTAATTAATACAATATCATAATTATGAAATACAAACATAAAAAATGTAGTACTAATCATAATTGTGAATAAATTATTATCTATTACTTCATCTATTTTATCTTTATTCTTTGCCCATACTAATCCTAAGATAAATGTTAAAATACTATTATACCACCAAAATGAATAATGTAATTTAATAGCTATAATAATATAAATAATAATAAACATACTATTAATAATAATAGCTACTCTTTTATTTTCCACAAATTTGAATGATAAATAAAAGAATATATATATAAGAATTATGACATCTATAAACCAACCATTATATATAACTGTTTTTCCAACTGTAAACAGCTTAATAAAATAATCGAAATTAATTGATTCTTTATTCACACCTATTCTATATATCAAATAAATCATCCATATGCTTATAAATGGAACTAAAATTTTCAATAATCTTTTTCTAAAAAAATTATCTAAATATGTTTTACTTTTGCTATTTTGAACATATAATCCATATCCTGATAAAAAGAAGAAAATAGACACTATATAACTTCCCATATAAGCAAAATTAGTGAAAACATCCCCTGTAGTAACCTCTTGTGATAAATGATGTAGTATTATACCTATAGCTAAAATCCCTTTTAAACCGTTAGTTGAGGCTGGATTTAAATAATCTCTTGAATTTTTTGGTAACAAATAAGCAAATCCAGAAATTATCAATAAAACAAAAATATCCATTCTACACTTCCCACTTAAATACAGTCTTGAATGCCGTATTTAAATCAGTAGCAAAAACTCTATGAATATCATTAATATTTTTCACTGGAGTTTCTAAATAAATGATATTTTTAAATCTTCTTTCGAATTTTTTATTACTTAGCATTTCTACTGCTTTTTCAAAGTCAACTCTACCAGAACGAGATGAACCTAATAGCGTTAATCCTTTTTCTAATACATCACGAGTATTAATATTTACATTATATTCACTAACACCCATAAGTACCAAACTACCTTGTGGTTTTATATATTTAATAATATCATTGATAGCATAACCACTACCATCTCCGCCACAACATTCTACACCATGATCAAAGCTTAAATCAGCTGGAATATCATCAGTAATATAACGTTCTTTCGCAAAACTAAATAATTCTAATTTTTCCCAGTGACGACCTATGACGATAATTTCACAGTTAGGCAACATATAGTTTATTATATTGGCCATAACATATGCTAAACTTCCGTCACCTATTATAGCGATTCTATCCTTTTTACTATGAGAATTTTTCATAAATCTATCCATAGCATGCATACCAACACTAATGAACTCAGTAATAGCTGCGACACTATCTTCTACACCATCATATGCAACTACTCTATCTTTTGGTAAAGCTACAAATTCTCTCATAAAACCATCATATCCACTAGATAAGAAATGTGTCCCACTCATATAATTTTCATAGAATTCCTCATCACTAGCTCTTGGTGGTTGGTTAGGAATCATCACTACTTTCTGTCCTACTTTATACGTACCTGTAGGGTCAGATATAACAATCCCTACACATTCATGAATTAGAGCCATAGGTAGTTTTTTAGCTAAAATTTTCGGATCTCTTTTCCCTTGATAGTATCTTTGATCCGCATGACAAAGAGCCATATAGTTAGGTCTAATAACTATTTTATCTTTATCATTTAAATTTTCTTCATTATATTTTACATTAATAAATTTCGGTTTTATCAATTGATATATTTGATTAATCATATTATTCTTCCTCTAACATACTCTTAGCAATTTTAAGATCCGTTACAGTAGTCACTTTAAGATTTGAGTATTCTCCACGAGCTAGCGCTACTTTTTTCCCTTTAATAACAAATATTTTACACGCATCTGTTAATATTTTTTTCTCTTCTGCATCTAGTGATGTATATAAGTCTAAGAAGTCTTTACAACGGAAACTTTGTGGAGTTTGTCCTTGATAATAGTGCGCTCTATTTGGAATATTAGTAATATACTCCCCATTTGTACTTTCAACTATTGTATCTACCGCTTCTACTACTGTATCTACTGCATCACTTTCTTTAGCTAATCTAATATTATCTTTAATTATTCTAAGTGTAATAAACGGACGAACAGAGTCGTGTGTAACTACGATATCTTCATCTGTTAGCTCTTTATATTCATTTATTCTTTTAATAATATTTTCAATTGTAGTATTTCTATCTACACCACCTGGTGTAATGATTATTCTATCACTAAAAGTAGGAACATATTGTTCAACTAAATCTTCTGCATGTGAAACCCAGTCTTCATGCACTCCTACTACTATTCTTTCTATTTCAGGCTCTAATAGAAATTTCTCGATAGTATGAATAATTATTGGTTTATTACCTAAATCTAGAAATTGTTTTGGCATGTTGCTAATTCCCATTCTAGTTCCTGTCCCACCAGCTAATATCCCTGCGTAAATCATGTTTTTCTCCTTAATTATTTATTTTCTATTTTAGTTTATATTTCATCTATCCTATTATATCATATATTAAGATATTCAACAAAAAACTTTACAATTTTTAGATATTTTGAGTCGTTATCTTGAAAATATGATATAATGTTTAATAGAATTTCTAAGAAAGGATTTTTTCTTATATGAAGAGCATAAAAATGAACGCCTTAGCCTTCATGGGTATACGAATTCTTAATATAATTTTCCCCATCCTAACTGGAACTTATGTCGCGCGGGTGCTTGATAAGACTTACTACGGGTATTTTAACTCTGTAGATACAATCCTATCATTTTTCTTACCATTTGCTACTTTTGGAGTTTATACCTATGGCTTAAGAGCTATAAGTAATGTTCGAGATAATAAAAATAAAACTAATAAGGTATTCTCACAACTATTTTACCTTTGTATGTTTTGTACAATTGTAACTACTGCTATTTACTTTGCAACTTATAATTTATTCTTTGAGAATAATCCTACCCTAAAAAAAATATATTTAGTAATGGGTGTACAATTAGTCGCTCAAATATTTTCTATAGAATGGGTAAATGAAGCATTAGAAAACTATAGTTTTCTATTTTATAAAACTGCTGTCATTAGAGTATTAATGCTAATATCTATTTTTGCATTTGTAAGAGATGAACATGACATCATAATATATACACTTATAATGAGCCTATCCACTGCTTTAAATTATGTAATAAGTTATTTTTGGATAAAAAAAGATGTTAAGTTTGTTAGAATTAAAATCAGAGACTTAAAGCCTTTAATTTTACCACTACTAGCTATGCTATTATTTGCGAATGCAAATATGCTTTATACATTTTTAGACAGAATATTTCTTGTTAAAGCTGGAGAATCGATATACGTTACTTACTATACAATGTCACAAAGATTAGTTACTGTCTTAGCTGGTGTAATAACAGGGGCTATAGGTGTAAGTTTACCTCGTCTGGGTTATTACTTAGGTAATAATGATCGAGAATCATATACATACTTAGTAAATAAAGGTAGCCGAGTATTCAATTTCTTTATTATACCTCTAAGTTTCGGTCTAACACTTTTAGGACCACATGCTATCCTACTTTATGGTAGTGAAAAATATGTAGCTGCAGGAACTCTTACATCATTATTTGCATTCAGAACAATAATATCAGCATTAGATACCATTTTAGGTTCTCAAATACTATTTGTTAATGGCTTTGAAAAAAGAATAACATTATATACCCTATGCACGGGGATACTAAATTTTATAATGAACTTTTTATTATTTCATAATAATATTTTTAAACCTGAATTTTATTTAATTACCACTATAATATCAGAAATAGTTTTACTTATTATATACATTACTTTTATTAATAAGAAAAAATTATTTAATCTTAAAAACATATTTAAATATACACTGAAATATTCATTATTTAGCTCTACTTTTTTACTTGTGTATTTTATAGTAAACTATATTTATCCAGCTGAGTTAGTAATTAATCTACGATTTTTAATAAATACAACTAGTATTATTTTATTATCGATTTGCTCATACATAATACTACTAGTTATCAATAAAGACAGTGTATTTTTAGAACTATATAACAACTTGTTATCACTGAAAAATAAATTTACTACAAATAGGAGGTCTTAAAGCAGATGAAGAAACTTACTTTAGATGAAGTAAAAAAAATACAACTTGAAATACTTGCTTATATAGACTCATTTTGCAAAAAAAACAATATTTTATATTTCATTAATTATGGTACACTTCTTGGAGCTGTAAGGCATAAAGGATTTATACCTTGGGATGATGACATAGATATTTCAATGGATAGAGAACATTACAATATGTTCATAGAAAAATTTAACGAAGATTCTTCTAAATATAAAATTTTGTCCCTAGATACCGACAAAGCTTATTTCAACAATTTTATAAAAGTTGTTGATACCACTACTAAAATAGTTGACAATAGAAATTATAAAACTTTTTCTAGTGGAGTATTTGTTGATATTTTCCCTATGGATAAATTTAATGATAAAAAAATAATTAATACCTGTTATATTTTGGAAAGCTTGAAGCTACTATCTTTTAGTAAAAGAAAAAATATTATTTATAAAGATAGCATTGTAAAAGATATAATTCGCAGTACTTTCTGGGGCTTGTTTCTTCCAGTATCTCCTAGATTATTTGCGAATATAATTGAAAGAAAAATAACACAAAATACTGGTAGGAACGGGAAGTATACTGCATTTATACCATCAAAATTAAAAGAGAAAGAAATCTTTAACGCTCAAATTTTTAATGAGTTTATTGATATGGAGTTTGAACACTTAACTCTCCCTGCCCCTAAAAACTATGATGTTATCTTAACACAATATTATGGAAATTATCTTGAGCTCCCTCCAAAAGAGAAGCAAATTAATATCCATGAATTTGAAGCATATAAAATAGAGGAGTAAGTTATGAATTTAATGTCTAAAGAAGAAATAAAAGAACATCAATTAGAGATATTAGATTTTATTGATGATATTTGTAAAAAAAATAATATACCATATTTTCTTAGTTATGGTAGTATGCTAGGTGCTGTTAGGCACAAAGGAATGATCCCTTGGGATGATGATATAGATATATCTTTATATAGAGAAGATTATAATAAATTAATCGATAGCATTAATAAATCCAATCATCCTAAATATAAAGTTTTAGATTACAATAATTCTGATTGGTATTTCCATAATTTTGCAGCTATTATAGATACTAGTACTATTATAAAAGATACGGTTAAGTATAAACCACATGATACTAGCATTTTTGTTGATGTATTTCCTATAGACACTTTTGATGATTTGAGCATCATTGAGAAAAGTTACAAACTAGTTGCACTCCGTCAATTATGTTATGTAAAAAAGGATCGTTCAACTTATGGAGATAGTAAAATAAAAGACTTTATTCGAGTTATTTGCTGGTATGCACTAAGATTTGTTAATCCCCGTTTCTTCTATAAAAAAATAGAAAAATTAGTTAGTAGTAATTCAAAAGAGAATGGAAAATATGAAGGCGCAATAGGTATAAGTAAGGATGGACTAAAAGAGGTCTTCCCCGCTGGAACACTCAAAGACCTTATATATGTTGAATTCGAAGGAAGAAAACTACCAATTCCTAAAAACTATGATAAATTCCTTTCACAATTTTACGGTGACTATATGACACCTCCTTCAGTAGAGGAACAACAATGGTATAGCCACAATATTCAAGCATATAAAAAATAATCTTTTTGTTCAAAAAGGAAACTATCTTCCTATGCTTAACAATAGAATTATATATTTGATAGCTACGAAAAAATACCTTAGAGTTAAATCTTCTCATATTTAACTCTAAGGTATTCTTATTTTTTATATTATAATTTATAAGTAGCAACTCCTAGCACTTTTTTTCCAATATTTTGAACTATTTGTAATACTTCTTCAAAATTCTTATATCTAGTTACCCCATACTCTTCAACAAACAGTACGTTATCAGCTTTTATTATTGTTGTTATTTCATCTATATTTCCTACTGTTATATTATCATTATTAAGTAACTCACTATATTGTTTTGAGAACTTTTCTATAATTTTTTTATCTGAAGATAATAATACTACTGCACTATTTCCTGCTTTATACTCTATTAATTCCTTTAAGTTAGAAGCCGAGCTTAGCTTAGTAACAAAATTAATATCATATTTACTATAATCACCCGCTCTATTGATTGTTGGATTAAATATATATAGAACTATGTTACCTAAAACAGTTATAATGAATGCCGCAACTCCCAGAACAGCTAATCTAATCAATAAACTTACTTTACTAATTCCAGATTCCTGTCCATCTTTCGCTGCTAATTCAACAGAATTTATCGTTTCTAATTTTTCTATTTTAACATTTGCGTAAGTATCTTTAAATTTATTAACCACACCATCTAATTTCTTCTCGATAATATCGTTAGCCATTTTACTAGGTGTAAGTATTTTAACAGTTACCCCTGCGTTATTAACTAAAGGACTTACAGTTATTTTCTTTTCCCAATAATCATAATTAGAATTTTTTAACGTATTAGCACTAGTGTCTAATTCTCTCTCTAATACTTTCATATCTTTTTCTGACAAATCATTAAATAAGTAAGCTCCATTTATATTGGCTGTAACTAGTTTACCATAAAAGTCACTATATCCTCCAATTTTATTCTTATCGAAACTTTGTTGCTCTTCTAATGGAGATGTAATTTTATAAGTGATGTATGTATAATAATTTGTTGTATCTTTTACTATTGTTTTATTATTTATTACTTTATATGTGTAAGGTATTGCCATTACACAAAATACCAACACTAACACTATAAAATTAATTACCTTTTTTTTATATATATTAGCATATAAATCTGCTATTGAATAATTTTCAAACATTATTGTTCTCCTTTTCTATTAACTATATGTTTTATATTTTTATTAAGTAATCCTGCTCCTAGAAATATAAGTAAGACTATTCCCCAAAATTGCATAGTAAACAGACTTAAAAAACTTTCTGAGAAGCTACTTCTTGGCATAAAGAATAGATAGTTTAAGATTAAAAGAGTTATCCCATAAGCTAATACTCCCATCCTATAAGCTACTCTCATCATATATATAAATAATATTCCTAACAAAATATTAAATAAAAATACGCCAAAAAAGCCATAATCTGTATATAATTCCATTATATAACTACTTCCTATCCCATGACCATTTAAATATTCTTTATCTAAAACAATATACGATATATTATGCGAATAACTGTTACTTTCCAATGCTAGTTCTACACTGTTAGTAGAATTAACAAATGGCTTCCCTCCAAATAAAATTCCTAGGCTTCCTTTGGTGTAATATTCTAGAATAGGCCCAAAAGTAAAGTTCACAGTGTCCCTTACCGGTATATTACTATTGTATAAATATCCTCGAGTTAATACTCCAAAACTAGTACCTTGTTTATATATGAAATCTAAGATTAAATTACCTATTCCTCCATTTTCAACCTCGGCATCATCTCTAATATAATTTAACAGCCCCATAAAAATCATTATTAATGGAGTACCTACGTATAAAATAATTTTTTCTTTAAACCCTATCCATTTTCCTTTTTCCGATTGATTTCTCATAAAATAATATAGAAATGCAAAAATCAAACTTAGTATGAACGGGTTCCTTGTACCTATAAATAGGTGTATTGTATTTGCTGCAATAACCATCAGCAAAACAATTGTAGACTGTAATTTTTTAGGTTTAGTCGCTAAATATATACATAATGAATATAACATAAACGTAGATATCGTATATGTAAAATATGGCAATTCACTTTTGAAGTTGGCATAATAATCATAATACGTTGTATGCAATCTGAAAATTAATCTTTCTATTAGTCTTAAAGTATAAAATGGATAAGATATTAGAAAAACTACTAAAGAAACTAATCTAATATTCTTTATATAAACTTGATTCTCTATTCTTTCTTTATTTTCACCTTTCTTAGAAACCAATATCCCCCCTAAAAATAAGCCTATTACTGATATAGCTATAATTAGAAATGAAAATTTATATGCTTCCGCCTGATAAGTATTTAAAACTCCATCTTTAAAATAATCTATTGTAGGTCTCGATACTAGAAACACAAAAATAGTTAAATAAAAAATTAAGTGTATAATATAATACTTTATGTTAGTAAATGTATATAGGATACTACTAATTAATAGGCTTAACAATGTAAACAGCAATAACTTCAATTCGTTAGTATATATATAGGATATACCAATAATAATAGTTATAAAATAACTAAGCATAGTTAGTACAAAATATAACTTTTTGCCTTCTATACTCACTCTACTTTCCTCCTCTATTCATGTATTCTCTTACTATTTTCTATATTAGAAAATAATAATTTTCTATACAATTTAACGTTAACAAATAATACTAACGCAGCAATTCTTCTATTTCTTCTAAAAATAGTATTTTTTGATATCTTGATTGCATTTCTTTTTAAAAAGCTCAAAACTTCTCTATAGTGCTCTAATTTTCTATAATCTTTTTCTAGAAGCATCTTATCTAAAATAAAGAAATGAGCATATGAAAGTCTAAAGAATGCTTCATCTAGTAATCCTCTATATTCTTTAGATATTAAGTCATAATATTTTTTATAAATATCTATATATACCAAATCTATTTCCCTATATGGTTTTGTTGTAATACTATCCCCTCTATGAAAATAATAATAATAAGGTTTAGTACTGACAGCATATTTATCAGCATGATTTATTAAATCATAATGATAAAATGCATCTTCATATATTTTTCCTACCGGAAATTCTAGCTTATCTGCGATTGATTTTTTTAATAGTTTATTACAAATACTTCCAGGTATCTTTTCTCCTATCAAATATTCTTTTAGAAAACCTTCTTTATCACAAACAAAATCCATATTTATATCACTGCACTGTGGTGTTTCACTATTTGAGTAAACATTCATTACCCCACAGATAGAAACATCAGCATTTTTTTCCACTATTTGATTATATAGTGTATTTAACATTTCATGGTGAATATAGTCATCTGAATCAATAAATATCACGTATTCTCCTGTTGATTCTCTTTCACCATTATTTCTTGCATCTGATAATCCCCCATTTTCTTTGTGGACTACCTTAATTCTATTATCTCTTTTTGCTAATTCATCACATAGTTCTCCACTATTATCTGTTGAACCATCGTTTACAAGAATTATCTCTAAATTCTTATATGTTTGATTTACAATTGATTCTACACAACGTTCTAAGTACTTTTCTACATTAAAAACTGGTACTATTACGCTAATTAACTCTTTGTTCATAACTTCCTCATTATTTAAATATTTTTTCAATCTCTTCTATCTGTTTTTTAATAGTAAACGTAGATAGAAATTCTCTAGCTTCTTCCTTATTAAATACTTCAGATCCTTCTATATATTTAATTATTTCTTCTACTGCTTGTTCATCTGTATTTATTATTTTCCCAAAACGACCTTTTTGGGATAACTCTTCAGCACCCCCGACATCTGTTGAAACAAAAGGAATACCTAAGCTTAAAGCTTCCACATAAACTCCTGGAAACCCTTCTTGTTTAGACATGGATAATAATAACTCCATATCTTTTAAATACTTATATGGATTTTTTTGATATCCTAAAAAGTGAACATATTGTTGTAAACCATATTGGTCTACTCTTCTTTTTAGTTCTTCTTCAAGTGTTCCAGTGCCTATAAAATACAAATGATACTTTTTATCTTGTTTATGCAATAAGCGAATAACTTCTAATACTCTATCTGAACCTTTATTTTCTTCAATTCTTCCTACTGAACAAATACTATTAGAATTAACTTCAATATCTACACTTTCTTTTGATTTCTCTATTATCTCTTCAAAATTATAGCCGTTATAAATTGTACATAACTTGCTTCTATATTCTGGAAATACTTCTTCAATAGATTCTCTAGTTTTCTTCGATATAGCAACAATATTATCAACATCTTTCAAATGTTTTTTATGAGAGTTTCTTTTCTCTTCATCATTAAGAAATTCTTCTATACTTCCATGTATCCATGCTATTTTTTTTACATTGTTTCTTTTTGAAAAATTAAAAGGTGGATTCATAATAGTAAATGATACTTCTATATCATACTCATCTTTTACCAATAATCGTCTTACTATACCAGGAAAATATATACGCAATCTCCATAAAATTGCACGCAATAATCTAGATTGCTTATAACTTTGTAATGACTTTAATATAGTCACGTTATCTGATATAGGCTCATATCCTTTATCAAAATGTTCTATCTCCAAAATATCTATATCATACTTATCCTTTGGAAGATTTCTAATTACAGTAGAAAGTATCTTTTCTGCTCCTCCTCCCAATGAGTAAGACCACATAAAAAATAATACTTTTTTCTTAGCCATAATATTCCCCTTTATATTTAATATAACTATTTTCCATATCAGTTATTACCGCATCATGATGTGGTACTTGTTTTTCCTTTGGTGGTGGTGTCATATAATCACCAAAAGCTGTTTTCAAATAAATATCATACCCTACAGGAATTGGCATTTTTGTATTTTCAAAGTCAATAAAAATATTATCATCAAATGCTTCTATCGGATATTTTTTCTTCATATATCCAGGCCCTGTACAAAGTTCTGTTATACCGTCGCTTTCCTCACGTGTATATTTAGTCATTTCTCGTTCAGCTTTTTTCCAAATTTTATAGCGTAATGCTTTTGGAGTAAGGCCTAGTAAGATTGTGCTTCCCCACTTCATAATAGCACCATGTTTTTCTGGAATAGTTTGTGCACAAAACAGTGAGTAAATTAATGCCCAGCGTACTTGTTTTTTTCTGCTAGATTCGTCTTTTGGATAATAATCCAAAGGTATAACATCAAGTGCTAAGCCATGAGGCATGTCTAAATCTTGTTGATATGGTTTAATACATGTTGTTTGAGTATCTCTTATTGTGATAAATAAGTTTCTATCTACAAACTTCGAATCACTTTTAGATAAAAAGTACTCTTTTTTAGCATATTTATTCCATAATTCAGGTAGTTTCTCATAATCTTTTCTTGGCATAAAAAAGTCTAAATCATCATCCCACGGGATAAATCCTTTATTTCTTAAACCACCTATTGCTCCACCGCCACAAAGGTAACAAAGTAAGTCATGTTCACGACAAAATTCTACAAAATATTCAGCCATTTCTAAACTTTTATTTTGAATTTCTTTTAAACTACTCACCTACAACCTCCGCTACTATTTCTTTGAAGTTTTCAACAATAACCTTAACATCTTCATCACTTAAACGAGTGTGCAGGGGTAAAGTTACTTCATTTACAAAATAATCATAAGCATTTGGATAATCTTTGATATCAAAGCCTAAGTTGCTATATGCAGTTAATAGTGGTAATGGTTTGTAGTGTACATTACAACTAATTCCACGCTCTGCCATTTTTGTAATAATTTCACCACGTTGCTCGTAAGTAGCACCTTTAATATGCGTAATATATAAATGTCCTGAAGATTTATAAGTATCTGTATAATGTACTAATGGTATTACTCTAGTCCCTTCAAAGGCCTTATTATATTGTTCTACTAATTCTACTCTACGCTCTAGTAGTTTTGGATAGCGATCTAGCTGAACTAAACCGATAGATGCCATAATATCAGTCATATTACATTTATAACCTGGTATAACTATGTCATATTCCCATGAACCAGCTTTTGTTTTAGCTAAAGCATCTTTAGTTTGACCATGAAGAGAATATATTTGAAACTCTTTGTATAGTTCTTCATTATCAAAATTAGGATTTTCTTTCCATGTTACACTTCCACCTTCAGCTGTAGTAAAGTTTTTAACTGCGTGGAATGAGAATGTTGTAAAGTCCGCTACTGCTCCAACTTTAACATCTTTATAAACACTTCCTAATGCATGTGCTCCGTCGGCTACTACTGCAATACGTCCTAATTTTTCTTGATATTCACTATTTGCTTTAAACAATGATTTCTTCGCATTTACTACTTCAAAAATTTTGTCATAGTCACATGGAATTCCTGCTAAATCAACCGGAATTACAGCTTTTGTTTTTTCAGTTATCGCATTTTCTAATGCTTCATAGTCCATTTCATGACCATCTTTTTGAATATCAACGATTACAGCTTTCGCCCCAACATGATAAATAACACTACATGATGCAGTGTAAGTCATCGCAGGTACGATAACCTCGTCACCTTCACCAATACCTAGTACTCTTAGTACTAACTCTAAGGCAGCTGTTGCTGAATTTAAACACACTGTTTTAGGTGTTGTAGTAAATTCTGATAATCTTCTTTCTAATTCTTTTGTTTTCGGTCCTGTTGTTATCCAACCTGATTTTAAAGTATCAATTACTTCATTAATCTCATCTTCTGATATATCTGGTGGTGAAAATGGTATATTATATTTTTTCATTTCTAACTCCTATTTTATAACCGCTAAAGCAGTTCTTATCATTATTTTAATATCATTTATAACACTAAATTCTTTAATATATTTTAAATTATATTTCATCTTATCTGGTAAAATTTCTTCTACGTAGATATCGTCAATACTTCTACCGCTTCCTTTATACTTCTCAATAACTTCATCTTCATCTTTATATTCTATACTAGCTGGAGATGTTATTCCCGCAGGAAGAAGTAGTGTTGCATTCATTTCATCTGTATAACGATTTACATATTTAGCAACTTCTGGGCGAACACCTACAAAGCACATGTCCCCAATTAAAACATTTATTAATTGCGGGAGCTCATCCAAGCGTACTTTACGAAGTTTACACCCTACTTTACTGATGCGCGGATCATTTTGCTGGGTAACTGCAGCCCCCATCTTATCAGCATCTTTTACCATTGTTCTAAATTTAAAAATCCTAAAAGTTCTACCGTATGTAGTTATTCTCTCCTGCCTATAAAAAACAGGCCCTTCACTATCTAGTTTTATCCAAATAGCGATTCCTAAAATAATTGGAGATAATGGAATAAGCAAAAGTAATGCCAAGACCTTATCAAAAAACAATTTTAAGAATAAAGACACTTTCTTTTTTTGTATATTTTCTCTATATTTCTTTACTATTTCTGTTTCAAATCGCTTATCAACGTTCATTGTCCACCCTACAATGCCACCTAAAGATGAATATCTTAATAAATGGCTACTTCACTCTAAAATAAATATAATTTTTATCCCTTTATTATACCATATTTTTTTATAGAACTAAAGAATATATAGAGATAATTTTATATAGAAAACCTTTACCTATCAACCTTTTTAAAAAGAGTTACGAAGAAAATTATTCCTTTGTAACTCTACCTTATTAATTTTTTATCTTTCTTTTCTAAAACGTAAAAGTAATCCCGCAATCGCAAAAGCTCCTACTAAGCCTAACAGGCTTGATGAAGTAGTCATACCGGTATTTGGTAATTGTTTTTTCTTCTCAGCTTTTTTTACTTTAGTTACTTCTTTCTTAGTTGAAGTTGGAGTTGGTTTTACTTCAGGCGTTGGTGTTGGCGCGGGTTTTACTTCAGTTTCTAATACATATTCATAAACAACATGAGTTGAACCTTCTTTTAAAGAACCACTCTCTGCATCAGATGTTGATGAAGTACCAACAAGAACATAATTTTTACCATCAACAGTTATTTTTTGAGGACGTTCATTACTATCTTCTCCAAGATTATAAGTAATTAGCTCTCCATTTGAATTATAGATAGGTGTTAATGCAACCTTTGTATAAGTATTTTTAAGTTGTTTATTCGTACCTTTTATTACATAATCAACAACTACATCTCCTTGGTATAATGCAGAAACATCTTGGTCAGCCATATCCTCTTTTTCAGATATATAATACGTTACCGCTGGATTAGCTCTTAAGCTAAATATTTCAGCATAATGGAAAAATGTTTTTTTATCAAGATTTGTATCTTCTGGAATATTAGTCCAATCACCATTATTTGGCGTAATATAAGTGCTAGGATTAGTCACTGATTTTATTAGATGTCCATCTTTTACATAACTATCATCTATCGATGAAGGATTTTCAAAACGAGCAAGCCCTTTGCTTCCTTCTTCAGCAACAAAAGAGTGATTTGGATACTCTTCTAAGTTTTGTGCACCTGTTTCATATCCTTGAACTCCACCTTCTTGGCTTGCTTTCCAAACCATTCTAGCGTCAATTGGTAAATATTTAATATTTTTCGCGATTTCAAAAGGAAGTGTGATTTCTACTTTAACAGCCTGACTCTTATCAAAGCTAGCATATAGTGCGTATGTAGCTATTTTTCCATTTTCAAGAGAGGCGTAATCATACTTACTTGTATTAACTACATATGGTTTTTTCCCTGCAGCAAGCTCCTCAGAAGTTGGTGTATCAAAAGTATTCTCTCCACCTTCCAATGTATCGTCATAAGAAACTTCTTTCATCGGCTCATTTACAGTCACTGGATTACCTTGTGAATCTCTAGTTCCTATAAGCGTAAAGTTAACTATTGCACCCTCAATTTTAGGAACACGAATTAGAACATCACTTACTGTTTGGCCATGATCACTTGTATGCATTCTTTGAAAAGCAACTGTATATGGATAAGTTACACTTTTTCCATCTTTACTTAGTGTTGCATTTTGTCCCTCGACATTAACATGACCACCTTCGTTAATAATATTTTGTTTTTGAGCAGTAGAACTTACCGTATTCTCACTATTAGTGTTACTTGTTGTTGTATTGGCTGCAGAATTGTTAGCAGTTGCTACTTCATTACTAACCGTTGTAGTATTTTCAGAAGTATTAGCAGCCTCTACATCAGCTGCATTAACTTTATCTCCACCAACAAGCGCAAGACTAGTAGGTATAGCAGCACACATTAATAAATATTTAATATTTTTCTCCATAAAATATTTTCTCCTAATTTTTTGTTCATTAAAAATATTCCCATATTTTACCAGTTAAAAATACGAACATTTTTAAAATTATCTACAATTAATTATAATACTTAAAATTTAAAAAATCAATATTTTATCTGTTAATATCAGTAAATAAAAAATAAAAAGAATAGTTCCTAAAAAACTATCCTTTTTAAAACTTTAAAATTCGCTATATACATATTCTTGAACATTAGAAAAATCCGTCATAAAGCAATAAATTATTATTCCCATAATTACAATATAGAAAAATGCCGTCCAGAATATAAGTCTATGTTTATCATTAATTTTATTTTTTAAGTTTATAAAGATCTCTTTCAAAATCAATCCATCCTCTCCAACCTAAATGCATTGCATCAAACATGTAGTATTCTTCATATTCTTTATTTGAATAGTCCATTACTTCTATATTATTATTTTGAGCAATTTCTTTTATTTTATTATAAGCGACTTGACGTGTTTCACTATCTATTCCTGTATAATCACTCCACTTCCCATTAGCCGGAAGAATAGCAAACTTCATCTTAATATTTAAGTCCTTCACTATCGATAACAAAATATCTAAGTCCTCATATTCTTTAGAATCATCATACTTTGTATTTTTTGAACTATTTTTTAATTGATCATATTTTTCTCTTATGTACTTATCGTAATATGTGTTATCAATTTGATAGTCATTGTTATTAGCTTTTTCTTTAGCTTCAGTCGTGACTTGCTCATCAAGTTGATCCCAATTATAGTTCGGTGTATTTTCACCATTCATTGGATAATTTTCCTTACCTTTATTTCTATAAAAACTATATTTATTTTTAAAAGAATGTATATAGTTATTTAATTTTAGAAATTCTCCTGTAATAACATTACCCTTACCTTCAACAAAGTATCGTTTATAGCTTTTATATTTATCATTTAGCTCTTTATTTGTAGATGAAAGTTCAATTACCCTATTAATAAACTTCTCTTTAGTTTCCTTACTAATCTTATCATTAGCCATAGTATTATAGACATGTTCGTCAGATATTCTAGATAAAAATGCATCTTTTAATATTCCATTTTTATTATCGAACCATTGAATAGACTGAATCATAACTATTTCATTATTTCTAACATCATCACCTATAGAACCTAGCGTAGCAGCATGAATAATGTTCTGAGAATTACCAACTCCTACTTGCATAATATTAAAGTCCCCATAATTGAAAATCTTCTTAGGATGGAAATCTTCATTGATGGTTGTTGTTAACTCAGATGAACCTAATAACAACACAGTATTCGACGTCATATTTTCTAATATCATATCCTTACTTTTATACTTTTCATAAGATGTATTATAACGCATACTATTGTCATTAACTTTATAGTAATCTTCGATTTTCTTTATATATGTTTTATCTAAAATAAAAAGTGTTATTAATACCAAAATTATTGATATTAAAAATGCCCTTAACTTTATCATTTTTTGTTATTTCCTATTTTCTATATATGAAATTACCTTATTTGGTGTATCTATTTCTTCATATGTTACTTCCGTCGGTGCTATACTTAGACCAAATATTTCCTCGATTCTTACTAACATCTCAACAAACGCTAGTGAGTCCATTAGACCTTCTTCTTTCATATTTATGTCTAAATCTTCTCTAACTACATCATCTTCACAGATTTCTTCCAACATATCTAATACTTGTTCTTTTACCATCTTTTTATTCTCCTCTAAATAAATTATTTATTTAATAAAGTCATCAACATTTTATATGGTTCTCCAGAAAAAATGTATAAACCAAATATCACAAGGTTTATCGTTATAAACCAGCTACATACTTTATACCATGCTTTATTTTTATTTTTCTTATAAAATTTACTCTTCTTCTGATAATATTCAAATCCCGCCATAAGTATACCATGGTAAGCCCCATAGACAATATAGCTAATTGTTAAACCATGCCAAAATCCCATTAAAAGCATATTCACCATATAGGCATACATTGCAGTATTCAATCGTTTTTTAAACCTTTTCTTCTTCGTGGCCTCCATAAACACCCTAGAGAAAACAAAATCTCGCAACCATGTTGAAAGTGTGATATGCCATCTATTCCAAAAGTCTTTTATATCTATACTTAAAAATGGTTTATTAAAGTTCATCGGTGTTTTTATACCAAGAATATTACTACTACCTACTGCCATTAAACTGTATCCAGCAAAATCAAAGAATAAATATAATGTATATAAATACATATATTTTATTGAATAATCTAACGAACCAAAATTAGAAAGAGTTACTAAGTAGTGATAACTATAAGTTGATAATACAACCTTATATAATAATCCTAATACTACCCTATACACTCCTACTCCTGCAAGTTCTAAATACTCATCTCTCGGCATTCGTTCTTTAATATCTACCATAAATCTTCGGCTTCTATCTATTGGACCAGAACTAACTGTCGGAAAAAATAATAGAAACTGTATGTAATCTATTATACTGATTCTCTCTTTAATTAATCCATCAGATATTTCTATCATAATTTGTATTGTTTTGAAAGACATATATGATATTCCAATAAACGCAAGTAAATGCCAATGAGTTAACGCAAATACTTTATTTATTATTAATGGAACTACAGATAAGAACACCAAAATCTTCAAGTGTTTTGCGTCTTGAGTTCTCTGAGCTATTATAACCAATATATACTGATAGATTATAAAACCTATTAAATAGCTCAACATTAGCGTATTTTTACCATAAATTACTATAGCAAAAACAAGAGACAGAGCTAGTATATAATATTCAGTTTTTTTACCTAGATAGTTTATTATAAAACCAACTACTAAGGCTAGAATTAAGAAAAAGAAAAATTCATTACCTTCAAAGTAACTCATATTACACTAACTCCTTTAACTTTTTCTTATCAATTTTACCATTATTATTAAGTGGCATTTCTTCTAAAAATACAATTTTCTTAGGTACCATATATTCTGGAACTAGTTTTTTTAATTGTTTTTTTATTTCTTTCGTCACTTCAAAACGTTTCTCAATTTTATCATTATAAACAATAAAAGTTGTTAATGATTTTACTTTGCCATTATCATAATTAGGTAGAGTTGCTGCCTGACGAATCTTTTTATTTTTTAATAGATTATTGTCTATGTCCTCCAGCTCTATTCTATGCCCATGTAGTTTAACCTGAAAGTCTATTCTACCATCACAAAATAACATATCATCTTTAAAATAACCTAAATCTCCTGTTAAATAGCTTCTTACTTCTTTTCCATCTAGTACGTCTACACCAAATTTTTCTTGTGAAAGCTGCTCATTTTTAAAGTATCCTTTTGCTACAGTATTTCCAATTATAGCTATTTCACCTTTGCCTTCACCATCTACATTTTTTAATTCTACTTTTGAGCCCCATTTAACCTTACCTATCGGTAGATTTTCATAATAATTCTGGACTATATCTTTAGTAACTTCTAACCAAGTAACCATTACTGTTGATTCTGTAGGACCGTATGTATTAATTACCTGTGCACCCGGGAAATTCTCGTGAATCTTTTCTACTGTTTGAGCAAATAGTTTTTCTCCGCAGAAAACAAATTGTTTTACTCTAGGCATTAACTCTTGATTAAAACTTTTATCTATAAAACACATCTCGATAAATGACGGTGTTGAGATCCATATTGTCGCATTTGATTTATTTAATTCTTCAAACATAACTTTGAAATCTTCTTGGTGTTTTTTATCGATTTGTACCAAAGAAGCACCTAAGTATAAACTTGGCCATAAAGACATCACCGAAAGATCAAAAGAAAATGGTGGATGCCCAAGAAATACTAACTCATCATTTTCATTATAATAACCTGTATACCAGTGTAAGAAGTTGTTCAAATTATTATATGTGATACAAACACCTTTTGGTTTACCTGTACTTCCAGATGTAAATATTATATAAAAAATATCTTCTCCTTTTACATAATATTCCTTAGAGATTCTTTTTTCAGTGTTATTTATTATTTCTTTCGCCAATTCTACATTTATCAATTCTTTAGATAGTTCTATATCTTCAGTAACTAATACTAATTCTGAATCAACTGTACGAACTATCTCATCCACTCTCTCTTGAGGAGTATTTATATCAACCGGACAAAAAGCTCTTCCTGATTTAACACAAGCTAGAAAGAAAACAAGCATAAATGGATGTTTATGGCCATATACCACTATCGGATTTTTGTTGTTCCCTAATTTTTTTTCTAAATAAACAGCTAGTTTATCAGAGTACTCAATTAGAGCTCTATATGTTAAATTTTCATTTTTGTATATATTATTAATATAAACTTCTTTTAAACTATCTTTATACTGATCTAGTTTTTCAAAAAAAATTAAGCTCACAAATCCTCTCCTTAAATTTCTTTATAACTAATATTATAACACTGATAGTTAAAAATTACATTGTATTTTTTATCTTGTTATTATTTTTTTGTTAATATAGAAAATTATTAGTTTAAATAAGAGCCTAACTGTATCGCTTTTATAAAATATCTTTCTACAATATTTATCTATAAAACATAAATTTTATATTGTTTAAACTAAATTTATGTATTAACTATTAAACTTTGTTATAATAAGTACATTAATACTATAAAAAGTAGTTCTCTAAAGGAGGCGGACATGAGTAACCGTATAGCACTCTGGGATAATCTAAAGTTTATTTTAATAACTTTGGTAGTTGGTGGACATTTTTCCGATCAATTAACTGATTATTCTTCGATTTATTCAAGTATATTTCTTTTTATTTATGCATTTCATATGCCATTATTTATATTTATTTCTGGCTATTTCCATTCGGATAGGAATACAACGAAAAAAGTATTATTTTATATCTCTCTTGGATTTTCATATAAGGTAATATCTTTTCTAGTAGACCGCATAAACGGATACTCTCAATATACTTTCAACTTGCTATTTGACGGCGGATTATCTTGGTTTATGTTTGTTTTAGCGATATATACATTTGCATTGTTTTTATTAAGAGATCAAAACAAGAAATTTTTCTTGATTGGTTCAATAATCTTGGCTTGTTTTGTTGGTTACGATAAGTCTATAGGCGATTTCCTATATTTATCTAGAGCTATTATTTTCTTCCCTTTTTATATGTTTGGTACAATGATGAAATCATTTGATATAATAGAATTCAAAAGAAAATATCCTCTACTTAAACTAGTTGCTCTACTAATTTTTATAGTATGGGGACTGATTTGCATTGCTAAAATTGATACATTATACGGATTAAGATATATATTTACAGGAAGAAATCCCTTCCCCGACAGTATAATTGCTTATGGAGCCTTAGTTAGACTAGCTTGCTATATTATCTCAACGGTATTGGGTGCATCCTTGATATTACTAGTAACTTCAAAAAAAATTAAATGGATTAGTGATCTAGGTAAAAATACTATTAATGTCTATTTCTGGCATTACCTGTTATTTTATATTTTTAAACCATATATCAACTTTGATAGTATCTTTAGTTCGTTTTCATTTGGTTTTATTGCATATTCAATAGCCACTATAGCTGTAACAGTTATTCTATCAAATAAGATTTTTAGCTTCCCTGTTAATATAATAAGAAAGCAGATCTTTACATAAAATAAACCACTCTTTAAACAGGGTGGTTTTTGATTTTCAAAATCTTATCCCCTCTTCCCCTATAATAATTAATGATATTGTTTTCATAGTATTTACATAATCCTTTCATAGTATTACAATAGACTATAAGTTATCTGAAAGGAGAATTTATGTTAAAAGAATTTTTCAGTTATTATAAACCATATAAAAAATTATTTTCTATCGACTTTGGCTGCGCGATTTTATCAGGGGTTCTTGAGCTGCTATTTCCTGTTGCGGTAAACAAAGTCATAGACACAGTCCTGCCAACAGGTAATTTTAAAACAATAATATTAGTTTGTTCACTATTATTCGCACTTTACCTTTTTAGTATGACTCTTAACTATATTGTCGTCTATCTTGGTCACACTTTAGGAATTAATATAGAAACTGATATGCGACGAAAACTTTTCGCACATCTTCAGAAACATTCTTTTGAATACTACGATGAAAAGAAAACAGGAGAACTGATGAGTAGACTTACTACCGATCTATTCGATATTAGTGAGGTTGCCCACCACGGTCCAGAAGATGTTTTTATTACTGTTATGAGTATTTGTGGAGCTTTTGTTCTTATGTGGAATGTTCATGAGCAACTAGCAATAGGAACTATTATCCTTATCCCAATTTTAGCTATTGGGTTGTCGATTTTTAATAAAAAAATGAAGAATGTTAATAGAAAAATCTATTCGCAACTTGGTGAGTTTAATGCTGGATTAGAAAATTCATTAAGTGGAATCCGTGTTGTAAAAGCATTTGCTAATGAAGAATTTGAGAAAAAAATATTTGAAGGCATGATTCAAAACTATAGAAAAAACAAACTTGCATTTTACAAAACTATGGCCACTAGTAGTTCATTCAACTATGTATTAATGCGACTTATCACTCTTACTTCACTTGTTTTTGGTGCTTATTTCACTATTAAAGGTGAACTTACAACAGGTGAATTAGTAGGTTTTGTGCTTTTAGCAAATACTTTTGTTAAACCTATTGAACGTATTAATACAATGGTAGAAATGTATCCAAAAGGATTCGCTGGATTCAAAAGATTTAACGAAGAACTAGCTAGAAAACCAGCTATTGTAGATAGTCCAAACGCAAAAGCGGCACCACACTTTAATGGAAATATTCATTATGACAATGTATCTTTTGAATATAATGACGGTCGTCCAGTATTAGAAAACATCAACCTTGAGATTAAAGCTGGAGAAATGGTTGCTTTTGTAGGACCTAGTGGAGCTGGTAAAACTACTTTAATCAACCTCTTGCCAAGATTTTACGATACTACAAAAGGTTCAATATCTATTGATGGAGTCAATATAAAAGATTACACATTAAGCTCACTTAGAAGCCAAATAGGTACTGTTCAACAAGATGTATTCTTATTTAACGGAACTATTCGAGAAAATGTTCTTTATGGTAAATTAGATGCTAGTGATGAAGAAGTAGAACGCGCAATAGAGGCTGCAAAATTAAAAGAAGTTATTGAAGAATTCCCTGAAGGACTTGAAACTCCTATCGGTGAAAGAGGGGTTAAACTATCAGGTGGACAAAAACAACGTTTATCTATTGCTAGAATATTCTTAAAAAATCCATCTATACTAATACTAGATGAAGCAACTAGTGCCTTAGATACTCAAACTGAACAGTTTATCCAAAATTCATTCGATGAACTGTCTAAAGGTAGAACTACATTAGTTATCGCTCACCGTCTAGCAACAATTAAAAATGTTGACCGCATTATTGTAGTTACTCCTGATGGAATAGTTGAACAAGGTACACACAAAGAACTATTAGAAAAAAATGGTCACTATGCAGAACTATACTATGCTCAATTCGGGAAATAACAAAAAAATCTAGAGTTATAATAAACTCTAGATTTTTTATTTTTAACCGTTATTTCCAAAACATTTTTCGACAAGAGTAGAGATGTTCGAAGCCATAGTACCCATTTCCTGCATTCTTCCATCTAATGCTTCTATAGATTTCCCTCTATTGCTGTTTAATAACTCAGCAAAATCATTAGCTTGAAGCGCAATACGTTTCATAATTAAACCAATTGCTTTTTGACCTTTAACTACATCTGATAAAGTTGCATAGTTGTAAATAGCTTCTTCTAAATATGTTCGTAACTGAGTTTTTAATGATGATAAATCTCCACTTGTACTAACTATAGTACGAACAGTACTACTATAATCCTCTTCAATATCTCCTATAAACTTATCTACGTCTTTTATAGTTGAAGATATTGATATACTAGCTTCAACGGTTTGATAGAAAATTGGATCAACTTTTTTATTAGCCTTAGGTTTATAATAGATATTTGTTGGAAATTCATCCTCAACTGCATCACCTGCAGTTTTGATATTACTTAACTCACTATATGTTTTTGTTATAGCTGTTTTAGCTGTTGCTAAATAGGCTGAAAATGCGGTTACCATTTTATCACCTAAAGTTTTTGTCGCATTATCTACTTGACTATCAAAGGCTTTTAAAGCTTCTAAATCATCAAAAAGATCAGATTGTTTAACAAAAGTATCAAAGTCTGTAGGGACTGTTCCTACCTGATAGTTCCCCATAACATCAGTATTCGAACGCCAATTTTGTTCAATTGTTGTATCATTTTGCTGATGACTATTTGCCACAGCTAATACACTATCTCGCATACTAATAATACATTGTTCCATTTTATTAATATTATCTAGTTCTACCGCCATTACATCACGAATAGGATTCGCAATACCGTCTTCAAATTTAGAACGAATATTTTCACCTTTAAAAGTTTCACCTATACTACTCTTAAAGCTATTTATTGTCGCCTCACCTTGTTTTGCAATAGCACTCTTAGTGGACATTACGACTAATTGACCTCCAGGTAATCCTGTTGAATTATTCCCTTGTGAAGCTATTGTCCCTTGACTTTGTTGCATATTCGATGTTGAAGTTTTTAATGTTTGTAATTTATTTGTTACTCCATGATAATCCCAATGACTACCGTCCTTATGACACCACTCTCTGGCTCCACTAGTTCCTAACCAGTCAAATTGTCTAGAAAATTGATATGTATCATACCCTGATATTTTTGAAAAAGTAGATTTTTTATTTTCTAGTTTTGTATAAAAACTATCTAGATTCTTTATACTTTGAATTAATTGTATTTGTTCTAGATAACTAACTATCGATTGTTCTAAAGTTTGAGTACGTTGAGCTTTTCTAGATTCAACATTACTATTAGTTGATTCAGAAACTGTTAGAAGATTACGGATTTGAGCGATATCTACTAATAGGTCATTTAGATTAACAGCTAAGCCAGACATATTTTCATAATTTATAACAATCTCAGTTGCTCCATCTGCATGAGGAACAAGAGAACTAACCATCAGCCTATCTTTACCGAATTGTGCATCTAACTTACCATCACGATCGACATCAATAGATAATCCATTATCTCTATTTAGCAATTCGGCATCCGCTTCATTTTTCGTTAAAGCTTCTAACTTAGCTACTTCTTCTGGTTTTTCCCAAGCTTGTACTTGTTGAGAGTTTGCATCTATTAAATTTCCATCTTTATCGAATCTGTAGCCACCCCACATATGAGTATCATTTGCCTTAACTAAAAAATTAAAGAGCGTTATAGCATTCGGATCCATAGATAAATCAAAAAGATAAGTTACATTATTTTCTTTATCCGGTTTAAGATATGCTCCATTAGGCATAATTTCATTATATCTTCTATCATCAATATCCTCTAGAGAATTTTTAACTCCTTTAAATTGGTATACCCTTCCTACGGCCCCTTTATCCTTATTATATCCTAACCCTATCATATCATTAGAGTCTATGTAGTTATTAGTTTTACTATATAAAGCACTAACATTAGCCTTTTGTTCTGGCGTTAAAGTAGGATAAACATTAGGTCCTTGATAAACATTTACCGACTTAATTCTATCATAGTCTTTAACATTAGCTATTGCGTATTGCGCATCCATAGAACCAAGTGAATGCCCATATATATTAATCTTGGCATTTGGATATTTCTCCATCATTTCTTTTAAATATGCCGCAGATGCTTCCCATTGACCAGTTGGTCCACTAGTAAGGCCTAGATATTCTCCTCTTTTAACATTAATAGCCGCTGGTATATCATTATTTACCCAATCCCTCCAAAATTCTACAGGATTAGTGGCAATATTAGATGGACTTGCTGATCCTTGATACATTATTGTTATTTCTTTTACTTGAGCACGTTCTTCTGCAGAAGCTGTTGGCGGTACTGCCTCTCTTCCTGTAGAAGTTTTAGTATAAGTAAATATTTGTTCTCCATTGTTTGTACGATTGTTATTAGCATCTGATAATGTTCCTACATATTTTCCACTACCTGATGTTTCTAATGAATACCCAACTTTATGATTTTCATATTCCTGTTGAGCTATTTCTACATTTTCTTTATCTGTATATTGAGCCATTCTTTCCCCTCCAAACTTTTCTGAAACAATTAACCTATTAATTTATTAAACTCCGGAGAGCGGCTAAGAGCACCAAACTCTAAGCCTTTCTCCTCAGAAAATAAATTAAGCACTGTTCCTAAGACTATATCATCATCATCGTTAATAATAAATCTTAAGCTAATTCCACCCATAGGATTTACCTTTAAAACACTCTCATCTATCTTATATGTTTTAATCTTCCCATTAGGTGTTAGTGCCGCTTCATCTAGCCTTTTAAATAATTGTTCAGAAAGATCCTTTACTTCCTTACTCTCAACAATTTGTTTTAATGTTAATTTAATATCTTCAGCTTGCATGTGTCTACCTCCTGTCTCCACGCTTCTCCTTATACTTTAAAACCATCTATAGTTCATTATTTTTCTATAATTTGTACAGAATAGTAATTTTGTCTTTCTAGAATAAATCCTTCCGGAATTTTTGTATAAGGTTCATTAGATATAAATGTATATCGTGTATGGTCTTGATCAGAAATACGCATACCAATGTACACTTGCTCTACTACTTGTTTTGTCAGTTTTGTTATACTATCATAACTTGCAATTAATTCTTGGTGATATCCGATAAACACTGGTGTTATACCGTATCTACCACCTTCTTTAACGAATAACTTGAAGTCTTGTTCTAAAACTCCTGCACTTCTAAATACTGAAACAATATCTGGAATAACAATTATCCACTTAGAATAATTTCCTTTTGGATTATCTATACGTTTTTTCAGATCATATATAATATTATTTACCGTCTCAGAAATATCCGTGCTACTTACATAACGTCTTGCCCCATTTAATTGAGAATGTAATACTTTCTCCGTTGGATCTAATAGTATAACATTGTAATCATCCTGAATTCGATCAATATTATAATCGAATAAATCATAATACTTCTCTACTGATAATGGATTGTCTGATGCTAATAAGATTGACTTATCTAGTGTAAACTGAGCTAGTTCACCAGTCTCATTATATAATCCCAGCACGAAGTTATTATTTTTATTAATAAATGGTTCTCTTTCTTCCATTGTCTTAATAGTGATTTTTTCAGGTAACATTGGGATTGATTTTGGACAATCACCATTCCAATACTCTGCCATATCTTTAGCTTCTTGTTTTACTTGTTCTATATAATCTACATAGCTATCGTATTTATACGGCTGTGCAATTTGGAAATGAATAATCTCATCGAACTTAACTACTGCTCGTCCCTTAATTTCTTCTAAAGGAATATTAGAACGTCCAACAATTGCCGATAAATCACTATTATCAAATAAGAATAATGATATCTTAGTTTTGAAATTGGCTTGTAATTGTAATCTCATCGCATTTACCCTAGATAAAGTAACTACAAGATACATTCCAAGAGAAACCCCATCCCTTGCTACCGTGCTTAACATATCGTTAAATGCATCTACATATTTAGTTTCTGCCATACCATCATAGCTATCTATAAATAGATATATAGATGGAATTTTTTCTTCAGCCACTTGGTTATATTGATTTAAGTTAACTACTCTAGCCTCTGATAAAATTTTCTTACGGCGTTTAATTTCTTCATTTAATCTACGAACAGATTTCATTATTTTTTCGTTTTCATCTAAAATAAAGTAATCTGCCACATGTGGAAAATCACTAAGCGATACTAACCCACTAGTACCAAAGTCATATAAGTAACAGTGAACTTGCTCTGGAGTATTTTTCCTCATTAAATCGATAGCCATATTTTGTAAGAATGTTGATTTTCCAAACCCTGGACTAGAAACTAGTAGTATATGACCGATATTTTTCATATCGAAGATTAATGGTGATTGTTCTTGTTTTTCCGGAATATCTTGGTATCCTATTAGAACATTCTCATTTTCTTTCTCATTATTCCAATATTCTTTAAAGTCAGTATTCTGTAAGTCACTAGCAAATATTTTTTCTTCTAATGGTGGCAACCATGGACTAGCTACTTTATCTAAGCCCGTTTTTTCAAATATTGACTTAGCTTCTTCAACAACTATATCCAATTCAGTTGGTACAGTTTTAACTTCTTTTGTATTTGATAATCCACTTAAATCTTTATTAATTGGATTATACTGACCATTTTCCATTATTTCATAGATCGTTAAATCCCTATTGCTATCTTCTTCACCATCTTTAATATAATCAGCTCCACTCCATGCACTTTGGAATAATTCATATATTTCATTATTCCCAACTTGAAGATAAGCACGACCAGATTGTGTAATTTGTGCAGCATCCGGAGTTTTAATTATCTCACGAGAATCCGCTACATCTTGCACTTTCAAGGCTATTTTGAACTTAGAGTTTGACCAAATTTGGTCATTTACTACCCCACTAGGTTTTTGCGTAGCTAGTATTAAGTGTATCCCTAACGAACGACCGATACGCGCTGTTGAAACTAACTCTTGCATAAAATCAGGTTGTTCTTGTTTCAACTCTGCGAACTCATCACTTATTATAAATAAGTGTGGAAGTGGTTCTGATACTTCACCTTGTTTAAATAGTTTCGTATATTGATTAATATGGTTAACATCATATTGCGCAAAGATTCTTTGACGCTTTTTAAGCTCTGCCTTAATAGATACTAAGGCACGATTTGCTTGGTTAGCATCTAAGTTGGTAATAGTACCAACTAAGTGAGGTAAGTCAGCAAATAAGTTAGCCATACCTCCACCTTTATAGTCAATTAGTAAGAATGCTACTTCATAAGGGTGGTAATTTACCGCTAGCGATAAAATATAAGATTGGACTAATTCTGACTTCCCTGACCCTGTAGTCCCCGCTATTAATCCGTGAGGTCCGTGGGCTTTTTCATGAAGGTTTAGATATAATAAATCATCTCGGCCTCTTACACCTAGAGGTACTGCCATAGTTTGATATGTCTCATTTATTCTCCAACGATCTAACATATTTAAATCTTCTACCTTAGAAGCACCATACATTTCTAAAAATGTTATAGAGTTCGGGATAGAGTTTCTTAATGTTTCCTCATGATTAATACCTGCTAAGTTTCTTGCGAAGCTTTCTTTTTCCGCTAAGCTTATAGGGGGTAGTGGTTCAAAGATTTTATCAACAAATTCCCCTTTTTGAAGTATTAACGTTGCTTTCTTCTCACTACGATAGTCCACTACAGTTTTTACATGTTCTGGTAGACTTTCAATCACCTCATCTACAAAGACAAAACTAATACCTATACCAGTTAAATCTTCATAAATATGTTCCATAATATTATGTCCTAGTAATAATGTTAAATCAGTAATAATTACTACATAATGTGGAATATAAACTTTTTCTTTATTTCCTTCTGACTTTTGACTCACATCTAATTTTCTATCTTTAATTATTTGATAAAGAGATGTAAGCAGTTGGTCACGAGTTCTTTGATCATATACAAACCCACGACTATTAAAAGCCTTTATTTTATTGTGAGGTAGCCACTTACTCCACTCCCACAGTTGTTTTTCTTCTTCTCTAAAAATAGTTATAAATTGAACATCATGATAACTTTGGAAAGCAGCTATCTGCATTATTAACTGTTGAACCTGTTCAATAACTACTCTTCTCGTTCCAATATATCCCATAGGGACATGAATATCGTTTTTTACCGCAACATCTTTAATAACTTTATAATAATCTAATAAGTTATTTATATCCTGATCTACTTCAACTTTAACCTTTGTCGTTTCAGACTTATTATATTCTACGTCGAAGCTAGGTTCTACTTCACCTTTTCCTAACTTATAAGTTAAGAAGTCGAAATAATAAGGTGTTTTTTCGTAGATTCTTCTATCGACATTTTTTGTCATACTTAATATATTAGAAACATCTGGGTAATGATAAGTTAAAGATTGTTTTTGTTCTTCAGCATATTTTGCTAATTCAATATATTTTCCTTGAAGATATTCTTTATAATCTTGAACCTTTTTAATTTGGCGCTCTTTGTAATTTTTCTTGTCTGATACATATCCATGTAATGATGTGATAATAGTAACTACAGACATACCAAACATCATAATCATCATCGCTCCGCTAGATGAGTATATGTATATTAACACCGTAAATAAAACCATAGAAGCAGGCATTAATAATAGTCTTAGTAGCGACTGACGAGTTGGATCTTCTTCAGTCGGAGGTGTCCCTATAATTATTCTATCCGTCGGTTCTCGAAGAATAATCCTTGGTGAACGATGGAATTCCTTCGCTCTGTCTTCTTGTTCATATTGTTCAAAAACTATTAAATTAGTACTAACATTAAAGTTACTTGCTAATGCTAATGATTTATTTTGGATAACAATACTTAATCCTTCTTCGAATACTAAAACATCATATTCCTTTAACAAAGCTGAATCTTTTTGCCTTTCACCATTTAAATAAAATGAGCCATTTGTTATAATTTTAGTTTCTTCATCATAGCTAATTAGCATATCTAAATTACTATTTTCAATACAGATATCTGCACCATCTTTTTGACCGATGAAAATATTATTTTTATCAACTAAATAGTATTTCTCAGGTTTTAGTATGACTAATTTAAATACTATTTGATTTACTTTTACATTATACGAACCAAAAGAATACTCTTTATTATCAATTACTACTACATCATTTTTTACTTTTACAACGACTTTTTCAGGTAGTTCTTCTAAATAAATATCACATGTATCTGTTCCCCCAACAATATATTTTCTGCCAGGATACAGTGTGAAATTATTATCTTTATACATAATATATACATTCATATAGTTTCACCACCTTACTTATTTTTTATCACTTTTCTTATCTGCATTTTCATCAGTAGGAACATATTTTTTCTTAAGCTCTTCTAATTTAGTTTTATAATTATTTAATTGCTCTGTTCTCTTCTCTGAAGAAAGGTTAGGGTCTCGTTGGACCTCATCTATTTTTTTAGTTAATCCATACATTAATAATTGTGGATCATCTAAGAAGCTGGCTACATCAATAGCTTCATCTATTTTAGCTTGCCCAATTAGAACCCAGTAGCGTAAATAATCTGAATTAGATTGATTATTAATTTTTAATAATTGTTCTTTTTGTTTAGCACTTAGCGGCTCTGACTGAATAACTGAGTACGCCACTATATATTTATCATCTTGACTTAATGATTTACTATCTACTTTTTCACTAGTTTTTATTACATTAGAGTAATCTTTGTTAATAAATGAAAGTCTAATATCTAACAGCTTATTTTTATTACCAACTGTCACAAAAGACATATATCCTACCGTTCCACCTAATATTACTGCAAGAGCAGCAGTACTGATAAAACCAAATTTCAGGAAATTCATCCTTTTCTTTGTAATTCTAGAATAGCTCTCTAAGTTTTTAGCCTTTTCTTCTTTATATTCTTCTGAGAACTTTTCAACTACTTCATCTAAAGTGTTTAAATTAGCGATATACTCACCTAATAAATTACCTTTATAAAATTCTAAACCACCATTTACTAATTTTTCGTAATCCGCCTTATCATCTAATAACGCAACACTCATAGCTTTATATATTTGTAAAAACTTATCGTATGTTATTTTCTCATAAGGATAGACCTGATTCACTATTCCTCTATGTACTAGTAACGGCAATCCATCTCTTGTGAAAACTACAGAATTTGTATCAAAATTATATGTGTAATTTGTATTTTCTACACCTGTATATACTTCGGATAAATTGATAAGATATCTTAGTTTTTCTTCTAAGATTAATGTCTTAACATAATCAAAATCTGTATAACTTTCTTTTATAATACTCGTTATACTGACAGTACTTTCTTCTACTTTTACATCAGTATCCACAAAATAAGGAACTTTTGACTTCAATAAAATATATGCAATTTCCTTATTACCTTTTATTTCTTCTTTTTCAAGTTCAACAGTATACTCCATGGTCCCCTCCATTTTTCTATAATTTCTCTACTACTAATAAACTTCCATTTCTTACATACTGTGAACTATATAAAAAACTAAAGCCCGTTAGCATAACATTAAAATTTTCTACTCTTATACTTGGATTTTTAATTTCAAGTGGTAGTCCATAAGACTCTACAATAATTTTCAATAATTCTTTTACAGTCATATTATTAGGTACTCTTATATCAACTACCTTATCTATATATTTTCTAAAATCTAAACTTATATCAATATATTCTGTATTCATTATTGACCTCTCTTCCCAAATACTCCCCTATAAACAGATACCATCATTATTATAAAACCAGCAATAAGCAATAATATCATATTCCAATTCACCGCTTCTTCTTTACTTTTCAGTGCTATTTTTGATTTCTCCCTATCAAGTTTGCTTTCATTAAGTAAAAACAAATGTTTCGTGTAATTATCCGCTACAGATTCTTTTTTCATCTCAGTATCGAAGATAAGAGCCTTATCTTTATTATAAGATACAGACTCTTCCTCCTTTATTTGTGAAATATTTTTTGTTACCGCATCATTAAATAATTTAGATAGCTCGGTCTCCTGTTCAAAATAATAATCCTCAGTTTTATTATTTTTTTTAGTTTCAGCATCAATTTTTAATGATCCATCTTCTGCTTTTGCAACTTGATTAAAAGATACAGCACTTGTTAACATAAAAATTATTACAAATACTTTTTTCATCTTTACCTCTATTATATTTTCAGTTTTCTATACTCTATTGCATTTAATATCACACTAATAACTGCAAATATAGTTGTTATAATCATTACAAGTAACCAACCACCTTGATAGTTTAAGAATTGAGTTAAACTTTCATCAATATAATTTAATGGTGAGATATATGATAGCAGTTTGTTCCCCATTGTTCTCTCATCTATTAGTTGAACTGTAGTTACAATGTATAGTAATAAAATACTTATACTTACAAATAATCCTAATGATTTTCCTTTTGATAACAGCCAGTTATTTAATCCGATAAATAATACCGTTATTACTAATAACAGAGCTACTAATACTAATGCTCTCTCTCCAGTTAAATCAAGGTTATAACCAACAACCATACCAATAATCATAGATAACACAAAACTTATACCTAAAATTATACTTATTGGTATTGTTGAGTTTTTCCACTGCACCCTTGAAACAATTTTATTTTTTTGAATTTTTTCAAAGTCAATATTTTGCATCATATGAGCGATTAGGATACTTACTAAGTAAATGATTAACACTATTAATATTCCTGTACGCGTATCTAGTTTAGTTGAACTTTTAGCTGTTTTGTTTGAAGCAACTATTTTATCAACATTACCTGCATCTACAGGATTTGCTAAATAGTCATAAACCGCTTGGTTTTTACTATTTCCATCTTTAGTATTACTTAGTACTTTTGAGAAAGCTTTTAAGAAGTCTTGATTATCTTTATACTCTTTATCCATAGTACCTTTTAGCTCACTTACCTTATTAGTAAGGTTTGTACCATCTTGTTCTAATTTTTTAGCAGCTGTACCTAAGCTCTCGAAACTATGATTTATAGACTCTGATGTAGCTTGACTTGCTTTTGTCTTCGCTAATAGTTCTCTACTTGCTGACATTAGTTTTGAATAATCACTACTTATCTCCGTAGTTACCGTTATTAGATCAGAATTGTTATCTTTAGTTTCAGTAGTTGGTAACTCCGGTTTATTCGATAAGGCAGTATTAATTTTTTCAGTTTCAGCTATTACTTCATCAATATTTTTAGATAAATTTTCTGTTATAGTTCTAAAGTTATTAACAGCTTTTTTCAATTCTTTTAATTCAGCTTGTAAATCCGTTAATTTTTTCATTTCATCTTTGTCAACAAGAAGTTTATTCTTTAATTCATCTATAATAGCATCCGAAACTGATGATGTTAGTATTTTATCAATATCCTTAAGCTCTGCTTTTTTTAATAAAGAATTTTCTTTGGGTTCTAAAGAAATATTATTTTCCTTAGCCATATCTAATCCATAGATAGTTTTTACAACTGTAGCTAGCTGTGTATAATTTTCTAAATCATTATATAAAGCAGTATTACTATTTTCTATATTTTTAGCATCAAATGTTACAGGATAATAACTATTCGTTTCACCTATTGTTCCTTCAACCTCTTTATTCTCTGAAGCAATAGAAGATTTTTTCTTTTTAACTTTCTTTCCGTTTTTATCTTTTTCTTCGACTACTTCTTCTTTTGTTTTTGCTTCTTTTATAGTTTGAGTTGTTGTAGCTGTTCCTTTAACAGCTGCTGGTGTAAATAATTCCACACCATTTGCATACCCAAGTTGATATGAAACTGTTACTTCAGAAGGTTTATTTGTCAGGTTTAACACAACCTTGTCACCACTATTAGAAACATTTGCCCCTTTAACCGAAACACTAGTAAACCTATATTGTGAGTTTACAGAAAGTTCAATTTTTTTAATTTTCCCCTGTTTTGTAGAAAATGACATAGTTTGAGTTTTTTTCACATTTTCTTCAGCCGCCTTTTTAAGTATATCTAGTTGATCTTGACTGCGTGTCACTGTTCTTCTTTTTAAAATTACTTTATCTTTATTAGCATTGGCATATTGCTCTGCAAATGAATTAACCTTTTTTAGATATTCTTTATCTTCATCAGCAATTTTTAGCTTATCTATAGCGTCATTACTATAATAAGGTAAATCATTTACCACATCAGTTACTTTCTCCAACATACTTTTTTTAAGTTCTTCTTTTATTGTCAAAATAGTTTGTTGTTGTTTTTCATCTTTTTTAGTTTTTTTCAATGAATCTTCTACAGCTTTATCTATTTTTCCTTTGTAATCCTTTATTACTTTATCGGATCTATCATTTATAGCATTAAACATAGTTAAAGTACTATCTAGGCTTTTTTCTAGTGTTTCAATTTTATCTTCAGTATCTTTCAATACTTTTGGATCTGTTTGATTTCCCTTAATAACCGCTTGAGTTTTTCTTAAATTTTCTAATTGTTCTGTAGCTGTACTATTTTTTAAAAACTCTTCATATTTTTTAAGAGTCTCTTCTCTTGACTTCACTGATGCTTTCCAAGCTTCTTGTGAAGCACTAGCAGCTTGCATTTTTTCATCAAATGACTTATCTGCATCCATTATAGATTTATTTGCTTCAGCTATATTTTGAAGATCTTTATTAAAACTTTCATATGTTTTAACTAAATTATCACTAATCCCACTTAAACCTTTAAACTGTGTAGAGTGATCTGTTAATGGAGTTATTAAGTTAGATTGATACTTATTAATAACAGTTTTTTCACGCCCTACAGATGTAGCAACTTGAGTTTGAGCTGTTTGAAGATTTCCTATAATGCTTGAAAAATAAATACCTATAATATTTTTATTAAATATATTTTTAATCTCAGAAACAACCTGTTCTCCTTGTTTCGTAATAGCTTGAGAATCTGACTTAACCTTATATTGGAAAATAGCTTGTGTAGGAGAATCACTTTCTAATGAAAGAGTTTCTCTAGAAAAATTACTAGGAAGGACAATCATCACGTTATAATTACCTTTTTCTAGTCCGCTCTCAGCTATAGCACGAGATACAGTTTCTAACTTATAGTTTGTTTCTTGACCTAATGAATTTACTAGTATATCACCTATTCTTAAATCATCACCGTTATACATAACTCCAGTATCTTCATTTACCAATGCTATTTTAACATCACTATTTGTTATTTTCTTTTCTTGATTTCCTACGGTTATAGTTTTAGGCTTCATTACACCGTAAAATACTACAACCATTACTACCAGCGCTATTATACTTGATAGTATTGCAAATGTACGTTTACTCATTCTTTCTCCTTTTTTATTTTATTGATTTATAAAATAATTTATAACTAGCTAATCTTTTCCTTTTCTACTTTATTAACACACTAATTAAAATATATCGATTGTCTCTATTATGACTTTAAGAAAACAAGAGATTGAAGTCCTCCCCCAATCTCTTATTATTTTATTACTATTGTAGCCCAAAGTTACGTGATAAGTCTTGGTCGTGTTGTTGCATTGCTTGAGCAGTTTTATCTAATTGAACATTAATTTGTTGCATTAGTTCTGCGAAGTTTTGCACTTTAGGTTTTAATTCGTTGAATTGCGCATCGAAACCTTGGAATGCTTGACCTTCCCATTCACCTCTTAAAGTGTCTTGTAATCTTTGTAAATTACTTAAAATTGCATTAATATCATTTGAAGCTTTTCCATATTCACGTGCTCTACCTTGTAGAACCTCTGGAGATACTCTGATTTGTCCTGTCATAATATAACAACTCCTTTTTTTGATTTTTTTTAGTATACCATATTATATAAAACATTACAACCTTTTTCGGTAAATTTTAATTATATATAAGGTTCATTTAAGGTTCGCCATTAGACCTATTTTTTATCTCTCTTTATTAGTTTTTAGAGATTTTTAAAATCTCCAATAACTAACAAAAGCTAATATATAAGTATTTGAATCAAGTTTAATCACTTGTTCAGACCACTAAAACAGCTTGTTATCAAAAATAAATAACAAGCTGAATATTTTATTATTTTAGGCATATTATCGTTAGAAACCTTAACCGTTTTAAGTATAAACCTTGATAAATAGGTAATCTTTACTCATTTTATCTCATTATTATTTCTCTAAATTAATAAGTTATTATTCACCATTCTTAAAACCAGTCTTTAGTTTCAGAAAACCAAGTTTGATCTCCGAAACAATCAGAAATAAACGTATTATAATACTCTATACTTTTCATTACTTTTCTCATTTTATTTTGTAAAGCAGTTATTGCTTGACCGCTCATCCCTTCACTATCAATATGATTAATAACATAATTGAATTCTTGATTAATTTTATCAAGCATAAGAGCAACTGTTCTTTGACTATCTATAATTCCGTTTAAATCATAAGCTTTGTAAATACCATTTTCTACTATTTTTTTTATTGCTGGAACTAGTTTCTCCATATTTTTTTTAGTTGAATTTATAGTTTCAATAGTTTGCTCAATTCTATTTACAGCAGGGTAAAACTCTCTGTTTACATAATCCACACTTTCTATTATGTCATTATGGTATAATTTATACATTTTACCCCAATATCCTCTTTCTTCTGGTTTCTCAGGTTTTACAATTACTATATTTTTTTCGAAATTTTCTCCAATTACATTTGCTGTTTTTTTTATGAATTTACCTATTCTATACCAATTCGCTAAACCATTAGTCAAATTACTAAATGATTCATTATATATCTCTCCCATTCTTTTAGTATATTCATAACTTCTTCTTTCTACTTGTCTGTCAAAGGCTTGTAAAACTCCCTTTACATCATCAAATATTCCATCTCTTTGTAAATATTCTTTATAATTATTAGCTAATTCTTTTTCTGTATAAACACCAATATAGTCTCCATTTTTTAGTTTTCCTCCAAGCCATTGATCTATACCCTCAAAATTATCAGCTAAACCTGAGCATAACTCCGCTACATTTAACACTGTTTTTTTTAACTCCTCAATATTTGCATTAGCTACATTTAATACTGTTTCTAAGGCTTGACTTATACCATCTTCTTTTCCCGATCTTAAACCTTCACCTTCAAAGAATCGTTCAGTTTCTTTCAACATTTTTTTCGTATTTTCTTCTACTAATCTCCATGCATCTATTACAACTGATCTTCCTGGAAAATATATAGATGGATATTCTAACCCCTCACTTTTACACAACCCAACAATAGAACGAACTTCTGTTAAAAACTCATCCATTTGCTTATTATATTTACTCTCATCTAATTTTACTCCATCAACCCATAATTCTTCACGTGAAGAAATTTCATTTGTTATTAAAATATATGCAACACCTAACTTTTCAAATCTACTTCTTCCCTCAATTACTTTACCTATAGAATCACTTAGATTATCTAAAATAAGCGGCATTTTTGTATTTTTTATTTCATTAAATACACTGGTTGCCACCATCTCTTTTCTACTATCAAAGTTAAATCTCTTAATTTTATTTTTTTCAGTACATATACTATTTATATCTCCTATATATCTCAATAGCTCCCATATTCTCCCCTTTAAATTGTTAGAAAGAGTTCTTAATATTACAGGATTTAATTGAATTCTCCTACCATGAGCCCCCACTGCATTACTATTAGAATCTAATAAATTTCTTACTCCCAGATTTATTTTTTTTAATTCAATATCAACAACTCCATCATTATTAATATCAATATTGACATTATTCCCAACCATGTGTTTAGTAAGTTTTTCTATTTCCTCCATTGCTACTTCAGACTCTACGATAGTAACCATAGGATGACCGCCGCCATTTATAAGAGTATATTCAATACCAAGATTTTTTCCACCCACTCCACTTACAGGATCTGACTCAGAGCGGATTCTAATTGTTTCCCCAGTATAATTTTTTTCTAATTCTTCTATTCTTTCTTGTTCTTTAACCGCCCTTTCAACTTGCATTGGGTCTAATGTACCAAATTTATGTAGCTCTGATACTTCAAATACATATAAAGGAGCTGAATTATAGACAACAGTTTTTTGAACATTATATTCTAAGGCAACTCGTTGGGCTATATTGCCCCCTAAGCTATGCCCAGTTAATACTATATTATTTCCATATTTAGCTCGTACACGTTCATAAAATTCAAATGCTGGTTTATAATGCTCCTCTCCTGCAGTAACTACCTCGGTAACATCTACAGCTCCATCTTTCAAAAACTCACTCTGGAAGTTAGTTCCAGTATACGCCAATATTATCTCCCCAGTATCTTTATTTCTAAATGCTGTAGCACTAGTTCCTGTTTCAGGATCATACATATCTTCTAAATAATCCATATTTGAAGGAATAGAATATTTTCTCAATTTCTGCGCCTCATCTACAATCCTATAATTATTAAAACCTGGTTTCCTTACTGATTCAAATCCATATGCTAAGTGAGAAGCATGTGCAGTACTACTTATTAATTCTGTATTTTTACTCATATATAGTCCTCCTAAATTTGTTTTTTTACAAATAATTTAGTTATTTTTTAATCGTTCTATCTCAAAACATAATAAATATCAAAAACTTCAAACTTCACTTTTCATCAAATATAAATATTGACTCTTATTTATCTAATATTCATATAAAATTATTACATCTAATTATAGTATACATCTTCTTAATTGTATAATATTTTATTCACTAAAATAATTCTAAATAGCTGTTTTTAATATAAGTAATTAAGTATTATTGTTTAATCTAGATATTTCTTATCTCTATTACTTTCTTTCAGTACCTATCTACAAACACACTAACAATCAACCTTTTATAGATACCTTTATATATAAAGATATTTATGTAAAACTATTATTAAATAAACATTATGTTTCTCATATTATATTTAAGATATTTTTTGTGAAAAATGTTATAATAATATTAACGACACTTTTAAATTTTGAGGTAAAATATGAAAAAATATATAATGGCAATTGATCAAGGAACTACTAGTTCACGTGCTATAATCTTCAATAAAAAGGCTGAGATTATCGCTAGTAGTCAAAAAGAATTTCCACAGATTTTTCCAAAATCTGGTTGGGTAGAACATGATGCGAATGCAATATGGAATTCTATTCAATCAGTTATAGCTGAAGTATTTATCGAAAGTGGTATAAAACCTAATCAAATAGCTAGTATTGGTATTACAAACCAACGTGAAACTACTGTTATTTGGGATAAAAATACAGATCTACCTATCTATAACGCTATAGTTTGGCAAAGTCGCCAAAGTGCCGATATCGCTAATAAACTAGTAGCTGATGGATATAAAGATATGATTCATAAAAAAACTGGTTTAGTAGTTGATGCGTACTTTTCTGCGACAAAAGTTCGCTGGATATTAGATAATGTACCTGGCGCACAAGAAAGAGCTGAAAAAGGAGAACTTCTATTTGGTACCATAGATACCTGGTTAGTTTGGAAATTAACTGGTGGTAAAGTTCACGTAACAGACTACACTAATGCCGCTCGTACTATGTTATTTAATATTAAAGATTTAGTATGGGATAAAGAAATATTAGACATTTTGAATATTCCTAAAGCAATCTTACCAGAAGTAAAATCTAATTCAGAAATTTATGGTAAAACTATTGATTACCATTTTTATGGAGGAGAAGTTACAATCAGTGGTTTAGCTGGAGACCAACAAGCAGCCCTTTTTGGACAACTTGCTTTTGATAAAGGAATGATTAAAAATACATATGGAACTGGTTCATTTATTATAATGAATACCGGTGAAAATATGGAATTGTCAAAAAATAACCTACTAACAACTATAGGTTATGGAATAAACGGAAAAGTATATTACGCACTAGAAGGATCTATCTTTATCGCAGGAAGTGCTATCCAATGGCTTAGAGACGGTTTACGACTAATTAAAAAATCATCAGAAACTGAGCAGTTAGCGTTTGATTCAAAAAATAACAACGAAGTATATCTTGTTCCTGCATTTACTGGACTAGGAGCACCTTATTGGAATCCTAATGCACGTGGAACAATTTTTGGATTAACACGAGGAACAACAAAAGAAGACTTGGTTAAAGCTACTTTACAATCAATAGCTTACCAAGTTAGAGATATTATCGATACTATGAAAATTGACGCTAATACTGAAATACCATTATTAAAGGTTGACGGTGGTGCAGCTAACAATGACTATTTATTAGATTTCCAAGCTAATATACCAGGAGTTAAAATAGCTCGTGCAGAAAATCTTGAAACTACTGCTTTAGGAGCAGCATTCTTAGCTGGTCTAGCTGTTGGATATTGGAAAAATCTAGATGAAGTGAAAAACCTTAACTCAGCAGGAAAACTATTCGTTCCTACAATGACAAAAGAAGAACGCGAAAAACTTTATAAAGGTTGGAAACGAGCTGTTCGCGCAACAGAATTCTTCGCACAAGATGAATAATTACACTTAAATTGGATATAAAGAATGACTCACAAACCGATGTATATCTTTCTCATTTTTTTGTAAGATATGCCAGTATTCCTTCTTTAATGTTACTAATAGCGGTTGATTTAGAAATTATTTCAATAACTTTAACACACTTTTTATATTGCTAAATATTTTTTATTATAGTAGAATAGTTTAAACATATAAAAGTAAGGAGATTAAAAAATGACAGAAAACTTACTATTCACCCCTATCACATTACCAAATGGAACTACTATAAAAAATAGATTTTTTAAATCAGCTATGAGTGAAGGAATGGGAACAAGAGATTTTCAACCTAAAAAGAATATTGCTACATTATACAAACGTTGGGCTGAAGGGGGAACTGGATTAATTATTACAGGAAATATCATGGTAGACCCTAAAGGAACTGCAGAACCTGGAAATATAGTTTTTGATAAAAATTCTAATATGGAAATTCTTAAAAATTGGGCAAAACAAGGTCAGCAACATGGAGCAAAGGTTATGGTACAATTAAACCACCCTGGAAAACAAGCACCGAAAACTGTATCAAAGCAAACAGTTGCACCTAGCGCTGTACCTTTAGGAAATGGACTTAATAAATTATTTAGTACTCCACGCGCACTTACTACTAGTGAAGTAGAAGAACTTGTTCAAAAATTTGTGACTTCTGCAAAAGTTGCAAAAGAAGCAGGTTTCTCTGGCGTTCAAATCCACGCCGCACACGGTTATTTAATTAGTCAATTTTTATCTCCACACGATAATAGAAGAACTGATAAATATGGTGGTTCACTAGAAAATAGAATGAGATTTTTAAAAGAAATTTACCTTGGGATGAGAGAAGAATTAGGAAAAGATTTTACTATCGGAATAAAAATTAACTCTACCGACTTTAAGGAAGATGGACTTACAGAAGAAGATTCTTTAAAAACTATAATTGAATTAGCTAACTTAGGTCTAGACTTTGTTGAAATTTCAGGAGGAACATATGAAAGACCTGCGATGATGGGCGCTACAAGTAAATCTACTAATCAAGTATTTTTCGCAGAATACAGCAAAAAACTAAAACAAAAAATTGAAATCCCTGTTGTCGTTACTGGCGGTATCCGCTCTATTAATGCGATGAACACATTATTAAATGATAATACTACTGATTTTATAGGCATCGCTCGTCCACTGACAATTGATCCAAATATACCTAATAAAATAAAACAAGGAACTTACACTATTGTAGAAACTACACGTGTATCAACAGGAGTTAAGAAGTTAGATAAAATATTTGGCTCTCTCCTTGGTATTGTATATTATCAAGTTCTTATGCAAAATATCGCAAAAGGGAAGGAACCAAAAGCCACAAAAAATGCTTGGCCATCATTGATACAAGCGGTATATAATCAAGGGTTAGCAGTATTATTTCCACAACGAGCTAAATAAGAAAGATATATATTATATATATAACTAAGACTTAACAAAAAGAAGCATCTTTACTCATAATGAGTTAAGATACTTCTTTTTAATTATTTATACTTTGGAATCCATTTAAAATCTCGAACCGCTTTCGCCATATCTTTTTCTTGAGCTCGAGCCAATCCTTGTTCTTGTGCTTTTTTAGCGACCGCTTCTGCTACTTTAATAGAAACATCTGCAACATATTTGAACGGAGGTAACACTGGAGCTCCAGGTTTAGTAATATCTGTAATTCCACTTAATGAGTGTGCCGCTGCACCAATCATTTCATCTGTTAAAAGGCTAGCTTCTGATGCTAAAACTCCAAGCCCTAACCCAGGATATATAAGGGCATTGTTAGCTTGACCAATAATGTACTCCACACCTTTATATATAACATTATCAGAAGGAATACCTGTTGCTACAAATGCTTTACCATCAGACCAAACAATCAAATCTTCTGCTGATGCTTCTGCTAATTTAGTAGGATTTGATAACGGGAATATACATGGACGCTCAGTATTTTGACACATAGCTTCGACTACCTCCTTAGTAAAAGTATTCGGCTGTGTTGAAGTTCCTACTAGAATAGTTGGTTTAACAGTTTTAACAACTTCTAATAAATCTGTTAATTTATCAGCATTTGGAAAATTAGCACGGTTTTTAGCAAACGGTTTTTGTTCAGGAGTTAAATCATCCATATCATCGAAGAGAAGCCCTTGTTTATCTACCATAAAGAAACGTTCATATGCTTCTTCTTCAGATAACCCTTGACTTACCATCTCACGTAGTACACGTGATGCAATTCCTGCACCTGCAGTTCCCCCACCATAACAAAGATATACTTGGTCAACTAATTTTTCACCTGTAATATCCATAGCTCCAAAAATACCTCCTAGAGTTACGATACCTGTCCCTTGAATATCATCATTAAATGTTGGGATGTTTTTTCGATATTTTTCTAGTATATTCGCCGCATTCATTCGCCCGAAGTCTTCCCAATGTAAATAAAGTTTAGGGAATAAACGTTCAGCAGTTTGGACGAATTGGTCAATAAACTCATAATATCGCTCTCCTCGCACACGTTCATGACGATTACCTAGATAATTCGGATTATTACGTAATTCCTCACGATTTGTTCCTGCATCAATAACTAATGGAAGAACCATAGAAGGATCAATTCCTGCCGCTCCTGTGTAGACCATAAGTTTACCTACAGAAATATCTACTCCATTAACACCCCAATCTCCAATCCCCAATATACCTTCTGCATCAGTAACTACTATTAGACGTATATCACGGTTATCTGCTGCATTTTTAAGGGTTTCTTCTATATTTTCAGGATGATTAATATCTAGATATCCTGCATATTGTGGCTCAACAAAAAGATCGCTATAACCCTCGATAGTATCTGCAATTGTTGGGTCATACACAATTGGATTGAACTCTTCTAAGTGTTGAGAGAATAAATAATAGAAAAGCGTGCGATTTGTATTAAAAATCTCCATTAAAAATAGACGTTTTTCTAAATCGTTTACTTTTGTTTGCATTTGTGCATAGGTTTGTGCCGCTTGTTCTTCAATAGTTTGAATATAAGGGGGTAATAACCCAATAAGGTCTAATTCCTTTCGCTCCTCTTGTGTAAAGGCAGTTCCTTTATTAAGGAACGGATCATTTAAAATGCTATGTTTTTTCATTGGAAAATCCTCCATTATCTTTAAATTATTATATTACACCCTTATGTAAATTGATACTATAATCATACTCCCATTTACTAAAAATTAATTAAAAAATTACAAATCTCCTAAACTAAAATATACAAAATAGATAATAATTCTTACTCCTCTTTTTTTTTATATATAAGAAGCATCTTTACTCATAATGAGTTAAGATACTTCTTTTTTATTATCTATTAACCACGACGTCTAAATAGCACACCCGCTAGTAATAATACTAGTAGTCCTGAACCTACATATAGTAAGGTATTATTTGATTCTTTATCAGAAGATTTTTCTTCTTTTTTCTCTGATTTGTTATCATTATTTGTTTTCTCTTCTGATTTAGCTTGGTCTTTTGCTTTATCATCTGAGTTTGAAGATTTTTCAGGAGCTTTATCAGTAACTTTCTCTTCAGATTCTTTTAATACATTTAGTACATTGTTTACATCTTCTTGAGTAGATTGACCATTAGCAACTACTTCTTGGGCTCTGCTTACAGAATTTAGATATGATTGTCTATTTTCTTCACTTACCTTAGCAAAACTTGAACTTCCTACTGTTCTACTACTATTGTTAAGTTGATTTGTTAATTCTTTTTTATCAACTTGAGGAGTAGTACTAGTATTTGGTTTATTGTCTTTACTTACATTGCTAACTTGACCGTTTGAGTTTCCACCTTGATTTGGTGTTACTTTGTCCTCTTTCGGTACCTCTGTGACTTTATCTTCCTTCGGTGTTTCTGTTACTTTGTCTTCTTTTGGTGTTTCAGTAACTTTGTCCTCTTTTGGTGTTTCTTTCTCTTTGTCTTCTTTCGGAGCTTCTGTCACCTTGTCTTCTTTTGGTGTTTCTGTTACTTTGTCTTCCTTCGGTGTTTCTTTCACCTTGTCTTCTTTTGGAGCCTCTGTTACTTTGTCCTCTTTCGGTGTTTCAGTAACTTTATCCTCTTTTGGTACCTCTGTAACTTCGTCTTCCTTCGGTGTTTCTGTTACTTTGTACTCTTTCGGTGTTTCAGTAACTTTATCTTCTTTTGGCATCTCTTTAACCGGTGTACTTGGTGCTGGTGTCACTGGTGTTTGTTTTGCCGGTGTTGTTGGCGTTGTACTTGGTGCTGGTGTCACTGGTGTTTGTTTTGCCGGTGTTGTTGGCGTTGTACTTGGTGC